>ERZ827181.281-NODE-281-length-72770-cov-4.811868_pt1 | contig 72770 bp, 63 predicted proteins | sample MGYA00519778_ERZ827181 | MGnify/ENA primary metagenome ERZ827181 (study PRJEB31778, sample SAMEA3449273) | human gut metagenome | biome: human gut; feature: human-associated habitat; material: faeces | place: United Kingdom | collected 2010/2012 ...
AGCCCCGGCGGGAGAGATTCCGCCGGGGCTTCTCGTTTATGCTGTGCGGCGGACGGTTTCGGCCATCCACAGGATTTCGTGTTTTGTGGCCTGCCCCATGAAGAGGAAGGGTAGGGCATTACGGGTGAGGTGGAAGAAGCGTTGCCGGTTCCCGGCGGCATCGATGCGGGCGTCCGGGATGAAGGCCGAGGCCGCGAAGTCCGGCGGGAGGATGGAGCGGAGCCGGTCTATGTCCCGCAGGAGCTTGGTGTGCCTGCGCTGCATTCCCTTGGCGGCGTCGAGGGTGGTAAGGCCGCTCATTGCGCACCCCGCCTCATGAGTTCTTCCCCGGCGATGTGGGCGGAAGCGTACCGTTCCATTGCTTCCATCGTGTGGCAGGTGGCGCAAAAAAGGGACTGGATGCCGTAGTTCATGCCGTTTGCGAACGGCTTCAGGTTGTCCGGCATGGCGTTGCCGGGCATCCAGTAGGCATCGCGCAGGCAATGTTCCAGTTCTGAGCCGACCTTGAAGAACTCCCGCTGGAAGGTGCGGAAGCGTTCCAGCGCTGCGGCTGTCTGCTCCTGCCGTGTTGGTTGGGGTACGGTGGGTAGGGCGGCCTTTGGCTTCCGGGTGACTTGCCCCTTTGTCCAGTAGTTCCAGAGGGCGTCGTCGCATTCGTCTTGGTAGAGGCGGATACGGTCGCGGAGTTCGGAGCGTACCTTGTTGGGGTTGATGCTGGCGAAGAAGGCGGGGAGCTTGCGGACGGGCATGCAGGTACATTGCTGTTGTCCACCTGCAGAAGGGATCGTGATGATCGCGATCCCCCATCGTTCTCGGTTTGCGGTGAGCTTGGTTTGTTGTGATTGCCAGTTCAGCCCCATGTCTTCAACGATGGGCTTTATGGGGGCGTAGGGTTCGCCCTTGTGGGTGACGACGAAAATGGTTGAGCCGTGGAACTGGACGGGAGAAAGGGTAGACTTTGCCATAATGCGCCTCGTTCTAGTTTGGGATTGAAAAACAAAAAGGCAAGGTGACGCTCCCCGGCCTACTAGAGCCGCCGGGGCCTCACGGACACCCGGACGTCACCTTGCCAATATGTAACCACATCCCGAAAAAAGGATGCACTGGTGGCAAGATACAAGAAAGTCCGCTCTTTTCACCATGTGGGGCATGGCAAAGGCGACGGATACGCCTCTAGTAGTTAGGGAAGCTCAGATCGCCAGAAAATGGGAGGAAAGTCAAGGGCGTTGCTTTTTGGGGGGATAACGGGCAAGAGATCGTCATTTGGGGTATAGTAGAGTAGGAGAACAGGGTGGATAAGGAAAAAAAGAAGATAGATATTTTTACTTACCGAAGTGAAGACTGGTGGAATAATGCCTGTTTGAACTTCATGGAAGGTAAAAATACTTGGTATGGTTACTTTCGTGGCTACCAACGTGCTGCGGAACTTCTTGTTCAATATGTGGATTGTGAAAAGCAGTATCAAGACACTCTGGTTTTTCCTATCATATTTCTGTATAGACACTATTTAGAGTTGATATTAAAGGATATTATATATTCGACATCTCTTGTTTTAAGAAAAGAAACTAAAATAAAAAGTCACTCCCTTATGCACTTGTGGGATATAGTTAAAAGAGATGCTGAACTTGCACTGAATGAAAAAATAGATCCTATAGATGTTGAAAATATATTGGTTGTAATCAAGCAAATTTCTGAAATTGATCGTAGCTCTGATTCTTTTAGATATCCTATTTATGTAGATGGAAATCCTTCATTGCAAGGAATTAAATATATCAATTTGATGCATTTTAAAGAATGTATTGATAGTGTATATGTTGTTTTAGAGTCTATATCTGTAGCTGTTTCCGATGCTCTTGATTATATAACCAATAATAGTCAATAAATTATGGTTGGTTTAAATATGGATCTGAATAATATCCCTGATGATTTAATCGAAATAAGAAGAGTTTTTGTTTCTGAAAATATCACTGAAAAAATGCAGCTTTCTAGTAATTATATTCGCACAAGATACGATAAATTAGATAAGCTAGAAGAAGCTATGCGGTTTTGTTCATTTGATTTACTTGATGCGGCACGTTCAGATGGAACTAATTTATTTAAATTAGCTTTTTTTCCTTGGAGTGAGGCCGCAGAAGATTTTGATATAGCATTAAATTTAATTATATCATCATATTATAAGAATAGTTATGACTCGTTGCGCAGGGCACTTGAGCTAGTCGTTGTAGCTTCTTTTTATACTCTTGATAATGCAGACTCTAAGAAAGCTAGAGAATGGGTAACCTCGAAAAAATCAACACCAAATTTTAGACGGATCGTTGAAAAAATTGTAAAGATATATCCTTATAATTTATGTGAAGATAAGTGTAACTTGAGTGAGTTTCTTTTTGAGTTGTATTATTATTTATCAGATTACATCCATGTGAAAGGTATAAATGCATCACATCGTAAGTTTGTATCGTCAATGCATAATTTTTGTGGTATTTCTATATATGGATTTAGTGAAGAATCTTGCTCACAATCACTGAATATATATTTAGAAACTGTTGGCGCAGTTGCTCTGTTATGTGCATTATGTAATCCTATTCTGTTAATAGGATTTGATTTGGAAAGAAAATTTGGCTTAAACCCTCCTGCATCTGGGCTTTTTGAATTGCATCAGTCGGAAAGATTATGGTTTCTTTTTCCAGATCGATTTAAAGAGTTTATGGAACAGCTAAGGAAGACTGATCCCTCAATACAAAGTGTTCAGGAATATATAGAACAACTGCCAGATATGACTGACGAAGAGTTTAAAAATCAATGTGATGATTTTGTTTCTATGTTTAGTGTAAACAGTACTCAAAATAATGATGGAGAGAGTTCAAAAAATCGGTAGGCGAATAGGGGATTGAGTAAAGTAAGAAGAGGTATGGGGGGCAACTTTTGGGGCAACAATATTTATATGCTTATATAATTATTTGAAATAACAATATAAAAATGTTTTATTTCTTCCCCCTCATCACCAGAAAGACTTCTCAAGAACTCCCGTGAGTGCTCATAAGTGCTCACGGGAGTTCTTCTTTTGTCCTTTTCCCGTGCTCAAATGCGCTCATGTTTTCTCGATTGGAACCATTGCAGCTCACATTTTTTTGGGGCAACAATGTCTCTGACAGATACGCGCATCAAGACTGCGAAGCCCGCTGAGAAAATCTACAAGATATACGATGCCGATGGGTTCCACAGGCCGTATATTCACAAGAAAGAAAAATAAAAATGGTACGTGGTCGCCTTGGTCGTCAGTTATCACTGACTCTCAGATTGGCGACGGCATCACTAACACCAACGGCATCATCCCCGTCCCCGAAGTCATTTCTTCCGGCACACAGTTACTCCCGCTTTTGGGGGCTCCTTGCGGGGAGCCTGATGCGTGTGTGTTTGTACCGTCTGTGGACTCACACTGGTTGCTTTCTGTGAATGCAAGCCGATCGCGCACAGGCAAAGGCCCCTTTCCGTTGTCGAACGGGAAGGGGCCTTTGCCTGTTTATGGATATTCCGGAGTGCGGTGGTAACGCTAGGTGTCGTTTCGTGGCCCTCGGGGCATGAGAGGCATCCCTTTGCCACCCGAGGTCAGGGCCTTTGTTTCCGTTTCTGGCACTTCCCCGTACACGGCGAAGTGACCGCGCCCGGTGTTTTTGATCTGGTACAAGGCGGCGTCGGCCTTGGCGAACAGTTCGGCGTAGGTCTTGCCGTCACGCGGGAACAGGCTGATGCCGATGCTTGCCGAGATGACATAATCCTGCCCGAGGGAGACATGGGCGAGCTCGACGGAGAGCCGCCTGCATTTGGCTTTGAGGGTTTCGAGCCCATCGGAAAGGGAAATGTCCTTGGCGAGCACGACGAATTCGTCCCCGCCCGTGCGCCCGACGATGTCCGTGGCGCGGAACGTCGCGCACAGGGTAGCCGCCACCGCCTTGATCACCGAGTCCCCGAACAAGTGCCCGAACGTATCGTTTGCGTATTTGAACTTGTCGAGATCCACAACGATGAGCGCGTGGTTCCTCCCCTCCTGCAACTCAAGGGAGACAAGGTGTTCCGTAGTGATCTTGTTGTAGATCTGCGTGAGCAGATCCGTGCTTGCTTCGTGGCGGAGGCGGTCTTCCTCAAGCTTCTGGTGGTGGATGTTCGTGAGCTGCCCGATGAGCTTGATGGCGCGCCCGGTTTCGTCACGGATGCTGCGGAAGCGGATCGAGTACCACTGATAGCCTGCTTCCGGCTGAAGCAGGCGGAGGGTGAGGGCATAGGAATCGACCCCCTGCTCAATGCGGCGATAGGCCTCCTGAAGCGTTTTCGCGTCCTCGGGCAGGAGCATGTTGAGCAGGTTGTCCTGATGCCGCCTGTAATTAGGGATGACCCGGGGCTTATGGAAAATGGTTTCGTAGCGTTCCGAGCACGTCATCTCGTCGGTGTCGTAGTCGTATTCGAAGATGATGTCGTTGGTCAGCTCCGCGACGATGCGGTTCCGCTGCTGTTCCAGCTCCAATGCCCGCATGGTGTTTTTTTGCTTGCTGACGTCCACGAACACGCCCTGAAATACGGGCACGCCGCAAAGCCCCAGCAAAATATACACCGCCACCGCAATCAGCCCCCGTTTCCAGCCGAGAAAGCCCGCCGTGAGGCAAACCCCCATCGTCTGCAACGTAATGGAAATGTTGCTCGGCAAGGGAATCGCTATCCACGCGCACACCGCGATAATCGCCACAAACATCGCCGTATAGCTGATTTCCCGCGCCGCCGAACGAACCGTTGTCTTTTCCATTTCTTCCGTCTCCCGTAAATTATATGTAAACCTAATTCTATCACAAAGGTTTACATATGTCAACCAAAAAAACGGCGTTTCCGCCGTTCTTTGATTTCGGGAGAGTTAAGTATCCTAAAAGCCGTTTGTCAAAACGCCTTAAAGGCGTCTCAAAGATATTTTTTAAGCGCGGCGGCGCGGTCGGTCTGTTCCCAGGGGAGGTGCGGGCGCCCGAAATGGCCGTAAGCGGAAGTTTCCGAATAGAGCGGCCGTCTTAAGCCCAACGCGCGGATAATGGCGTAAGGGCGGAGGTCGAATTCCTTTTTGATGATTTCCGCCAGCTTGTCGTCGGTGAATTTACCCGTGCCGAAGCTATCGACGAAAACGGACAGCGGGTTTGTGACGCCGATCGCGTACGCAACCTGAATTTCCACCTCGTCGGCAAGCCCCGCCGCCACCATGTTTTTAGCGATATAGCGGCAAAAATATGCGGCCGAACGATCGACTTTTGTGCAGTCCTTGCCCGAAAACGCGCCGCCGCCGTGCGCGCACCTGCCTCCGTAAGTATCCACGATTATTTTTCGGCCCGTCAGGCCCGAATCCCCCTGCGGCCCGCCGATTTCGAAACGGCCCGTCGGGTTGATGTAAATTTTTGTGTTTTCGTCGAGAAATTCCGCGGGGATCACTTCGTCCACCACGTATTTTTTGATATCCTCGCGCAGCTTTTCCTGCGACACCTCCCTGTCGTGCTGGGAGGAAACGACCACCGCATCGACGCGCACGGGACGCTTGTCGTCGTATTCCACGGTCACCTGCGTCTTTCCGTCGGGACGAAGATAGGGCAGAAGTCCGCTTTTGCGCACCTCCGTCAAGCGCATGGCAAGCTTATGGGACAGGGTGACGGGCAGGGGCATCAGCTCCTCCGTCTCACGGCAGGCATAGCCGAACATCATGCCCTGATCGCCCGCGCCGAGCGTATCCTCCGCCGCGCCCGCGTCCTTTCTGTCCACCCCCATCGCAATGTCGGGCGATTGCTCGTGTATGGCGACGACGATTTTGCATTTGTCATAGGAAAAGCTGCCGAAATCGTAGCCGATTTTTTTGATAATTCCGCGCGCGGTCCGCTCGTAATCCACTTTCGCCGTCGTCGTCACCTCGCCCATGATGAGCAGGAGATCGTACGCCGCGCAACACTCGATGGCGGTGCGGGCCATGGGGTCCTCGGCGAGTATCGCGTCGAGAATGCCGTCGGAGATCTGGTCGCACACCTTGTCGGGGTGACCCTCCGTCACGCTTTCGCTGGTAAAAAACTTTTTCATGTAAAAAATCCTCTTTTTAACATAGTTGTCCGCCGCACCCTGGGATTTTGCGGCGGATTTTCCCTTTCTCGGGATTATTTCATTATAGTCCTTTCCCCTCGTTTTGTCAACTTATTCGCACGCGCCTTCACGCGCTTGCATATTTTTTTCGCGCGTGTTATAATAAACGGTATGGAACCGTTGAAACACTGCCGCATGTGCCCCGTGGAGTGCGGCGCGGACCGCACGGCGGGCGTCGGAGCCTGCGGCGCGTCGGGGTTAAAAATCGCCAAATATTACCTGCACCCTTTCGAGGAGCCGTGCATTTCCTTCAAAAAGGGAAGCGGCACGATTTTTTTCTGCGGCTGCAATCTGCGGTGCGTTTTCTGTCAGAATTACGAGGTTTCGCGCGCGCAGCGGGGCATGGACGTGACGAGCGAACGGCTCGCGGAGATCTTCCGCGAATTGGAGGACATGGGCGCGGAAAACATTTCTCTCGTCACCCCGTCCCACGTCGCCGCTTACCTGCCCCCCGCCTTTGAGCTTTACAGGCCGAAAATCCCCGTCGTCTATAACTGCGGCGGATACGAAAAGACGGAAACCTTGCGCCTGATAGAGCCGTATATCGACATCTGGCTGCCCGACATGAAATTTGTCTCTCCCGCTTTATCCAAACGCTACACGGGGCGGGAGGATTATTTCGAACGGGCGAGCGAGGCGATTAAGTTTATGGCACGAAAGCCCCCGAAAATGACGGCGGAGGGCAAAATGCTGTCCGGGCTGATCGTCCGTCACCTCGTCATGCCGCTGGGCGTAAACGATTCGATCGCGGTGTTGAAATGGTTCCGCCGCGAGCTGCCCGAAACCGCCTATTTAAGCCTCATGAGCCAATATACCCCGTTCGGGGACATCGAAAAATTTCCCGAGCTTAAACGCGCCGTCACCGCGCGGGAATACGAACGGGTGCTGGACGAGGCGTTTGCGCTGGGGATAAAAAATATTTTCGTGCAGAAGCGGTCGTCGTCGGGAGAACAGTATATCCCGAGTTGGAATTATTGAGTCGGGAGAAAAGTATATCCCGAGCCGGGATCACTGATTTTTTTCGGCGCGGAAGGCCGAGGCCTTGAGGCGGACGAGCTCTTTCGTCAGCTTCGCGGCGCGCGTGGGGTTGGCGGCGGAAAGCTCCGATTCCAGCGCACGTATCCGTTCGAGGGCGTAAGCCGTATCTTTATATCTCATAGCTTTATCTTGCGTCAAAAACGCGCATTTCATTATATCTCATAGCCCTATCTTGCGTTAAAAACGCGCATTTTACTACCGGAGGAATTAAAAAATGTTGGTTTCCGCCGAAAACATGGCGTTCGGCTTTGCGGGAAGTCCCCTGCTGGAAAAAATTGATTTTACGCTGTCCGAGGGGGACAGGGTCGGGTTGATCGGCCCTAACGGCGAGGGAAAAACCACCCTGATCCGCCTCATCCTCTCCGAGCTGGAGCCGGAGGACGGACGCATTTTCGTCAAAAACGGAATTCGGATCGGCTATCTCGCCCAAAACGGCGGTTATGATTCCGAAAACACCGTTTTCGAGGAAATGAAGGAGATCTTCGCCGAGGATATCCGCGCGCTGGACTCGCTGCGCGAAACGGAGAAAAAAATCGCCGCCGCGGAGGAAGGCAGCGACGAATACCGCGCCCTTTCGGGCAAATACGAGGCGCTCAACAAGCTGATCGCCGCGCGCGACAGCTATCGTTACGAAATCCGCATCCGCACCGTGCTGAACGGCATGGGCTTTTCCGAATTTTACAATCAGCGCATTTCCACCATGTCGGGCGGCGAAAAGACGAGGCTGAAGCTCTGCCGTCTCCTCCTCGAAGAGCCCGAGCTGCTTATTCTCGACGAGCCGACCAACCACCTCGACATCAAAACGCTGTTCTGGCTGGAGGAATACCTCGCCGCCTTCAGGGGCGCGATCCTCACCGTATCGCACGACCGCTATTTCCTCGACAAGATCGTCAAAGAGATTTACGAGCTGGAAAACGGCAGGCTTTGCGCCTTTAAGGGCAATTATACGAAATATAAGCTGTTAAAGGCGGAAAAAAACGCGCGACTCTTAAAGGAATACGAAAAACAGCAGGAAGAAATCGCGCATTTGCAGGATTATGTAGATAGAAATCTCGTGCGGGCCACCACCGCGAAGTCGGCGCTCAGCCGCGTGAAAAAGCTGGAAAAAATGGAGGTTTTGGAAAAGCCGAAGCTGCCGCCCTCCCCGCCCCGCTTTTCCTTCTCCTACGCCGAGCGGCCGTACGAAAGGGTGCTGGAGGTGGCCGCTCTGGAGCTGAAGGCGGGAGAAAGGACGCTGCTCAAAGACGCCTCTTTCACCGTTATGCGCGGGGAAAAATGCGCCGTCGTCGGGGACAACGGCACGGGAAAATCCACGCTCGTCCGCGAAATCGTACGCGGAAAAAATCCCGCCGTAAAGGCGGGGAGGTTTGTCAAAATCGCCTGTTACGACCAGGAAAACGCCAATCTCAACCCCGAAAACACCGTGCTGGGCGAGCTGTGGGAACGGCACGTGTTATGGGAGCAGACGAAGGTGAGAAATATCCTCGCGCAGGTGAAGCTGGACGCGGACGACATGGACAAAAAGGTGAAAATGCTGTCGGGCGGCGAACGCGCAAAGCTGGCTTTGGCCGTATTCGAATGCGAAAACGGAAATTTTCTTATCCTCGACGAACCGACCAATCACCTCGATCTGCCCGCGCGCGAGAGCCTCGAGGACGCGCTGAAAGCGTTTGACGGGACGGTGCTGTTCGTCTCCCACGACAGATATTTTATTCAGGCCTTAGCGGGAAAAATCGTAGAGCTTGCGGACGGAAAAATTGCCGAGTTCAAGGGCACGTACGAGGAATACAACGCCTGTAAGGCCGCCGCAAAAGAGGCGAAGGAGGCGGAAGAAAAGGCCGCGCTCCCCGCCGCCCCGAAACCGAAGGACGGAGGCTACCGAACAAAGGAAGAACGCGCCGCCGAGACGAAAAAGCGGCTGCGGATCAAACAGCTCGAGGAGGAAATTTCCGCGCTCGAAAGCGAAGAAAGCGACATCAACGCCCAGCTCGCGCTGCCCGAAATCGCCGCCGACTACGCCCGTTTAAGCGAACGCTGCAAACGGCTGGAGGAAGTGAAAAGCGCCCTGGATAACTTATACGAGGAATACGAAACTCTGATATAAAAACACCGCCCGAACGAAAAGCTCGGGCGGCGTTTTTTTTGTTTTATTGATAATACTGCAAACGAGGGGCGACGATAAATTCCTCTATCAAGTAACAGCCTGTTATTCCGATAACCGCCGAAGCGGCAATCACCGCCCACCAGCGCCAGCCGAACAAAAATTTCCGCGTATGAATAATCGTCAGAATAATCGCGGCGATGACCACCATGCAAATATACGGAAACTCGTTGCCGCACATAAAAAGACAGAGCACCGTATAGGCGGGGATCATCAGCCGATAACCGAACGGGGAATCGGAATTTTGTTCCGCGTCCTCTCCCTTATCGAAACGCACCAAAAAGAAGAGTAAAAAATACGCGGCGACGGCAAACAAAATCGGATAGAGAAACATTTCGGGGGGCCAGGGCGTTCTGCCGTAATTCCAGCGTGCGTCCGTCGGCAGAGAGCCGTTCCTGATCAGCTCGGCGATATTTGTGCCGAAATTCCACAGACAGCTATAGGTAATAAAATTTTCGGAAGCAATCTGCGCTTTGGGGAAAATTTCGGACAAAACGCTTGCAAGGAGCCAGCCGATAAGCATATAGGCGACGATGAAAATAATTCCGTCCGTGATGCGATTGGCGCGGGCAAACGCAAAGGAATTGATCCCGTAAAGACAAATCCCGAACAGCACGCCGCCGAAATATCCCGCCGCGTAATAGCCCAAATGGTAATAATTTTCTCTCAGCGCGACGCTCAAAAAACCCGACCAATAGGCCACCGCATACGGCACCATTACCAAAATCAGCCCCGCCAGGGTTTTGGCGAGATAAATTTTTTCCCGCTTGATCGGCAGGGAATAAAATTCGTCAACGCTCCGCTTGTTCATTTTGAAGGAATACATCAGCACGGGAACCAAAATGCAAAGTACGCCGAGCTCGCCGTAAACGACGCCGATCTGAGGCGTTTCGACGTAAATCGCTCCTTGGATGGTTATCCCGAACACGCTGCTCGCGGACTGCACCACCACGTATAAGATCGTCGCCAGCGCCGTGAGCACGACCAGCGTCCAGACATTCTTTTTCAGCTCGTAAACAAAAAATTTCATCATTTCAAATACCCCCTGCTTTCCACCTCATACGTAAACAACTCCTCGAAATCGACGGGGATTTCCTCGATAAACAGCGGATGGAAGGCGTTCAGGCGGGCGACGATCTCCTCCGCGTCCCCCTTCGCCACGATTTTCACAACTCTGCCCGTGCGGCTGAAGGACATATAGGGCAAACCGAGAGCATTGGGATCGAAGCCGTTTTCGAACGCCGCCTGAAATTTATGCAGCTTTTCGACGTCCGTTTCGATTTCGCCCGAGCAGGTGATCGTCTGATGATCCAAAAGCCCGTAGCTGTCGCAGATATCCTCAAGCTCGCGCAGGGAGTGGGAGGAGATGATCACCGTGCTGCCCTTTTCCTCCACCAGGTCGATGACGCCGCGCTTGAACACCATGCGGGCGAGCGGGTCCAGCCCGTCGAACGCTTCGTCCAGCAACAGATATTTCGGACGCACCGCCAAGGCCAGCGATACGAACACCTGACGCTTCATGCCCTTGGAAAAGTTGCGGATGGGCGCCTTGGGGCTTAACTTAAACTGATCGAGATACCTTCCGTAAACCTCCGCGTCAAAATCGTAAAAGGTTTTGTAAAGCTCGGCCAGCCCGCTCCCGTTGATATTCGACGTATAATAGGGATCGTCGGGCAGAAAAAATATCTGCCGTTTGGCGGCTTCGTTTTCATAGACGGGCTCGCCGTCGATCAGAATAATTCCGTTGTCCGCTTTCAATACGCCCGAAATCAGCCGCAAAAGAGTGGATTTTCCCGCGCCGTTGATGCCTACCAGACCGAACACCGATTTATCGGGAACGGCCAGATTTACGTCCCGCAAAACGGGAGCTTTGTCGTATGCCTTCGTCAGTCGTTTGATTTCTATCATTGCCTTTTCTCCTCCTCTCTCCCCGAAAATATCTCGCCGAGGAGCATCAAAAATTCCGCCTCGGTAAAGCCCGCCTGTTTCAAAAGCCGAAGCTGACGTTTCAGCTCCTCCAGCCGACAGCGCCGCCCGTCGTCCGCAAAATCGACGTACGCGCCCTTCTTCGGCAAAATACGGATATACCCCTGTTCCTCCAGGGCCGAATACGCGCGCTCCACCGTGTTGGGATTGACCCCGAGCTCCAGCGCCAACGCACGCACGGACGGAAGCCTCTCACCGTATTTCATCGCGCCGAAACCGATCAACCGCTTATATTCTTCGACGATGTTCTGATAGACGTTCTGCTTTCCCTGCAATCGTATCTCCATGCCCTCCTCCCGATTTTTACCGACAGCTGCCCCGACTGTATTATCTGTATTAAATATAACACAGATAATACAGTTTGTCAAGCGGTTTCGGAAAATTTTTCTATTTTTCCGTAAACAAAAAAGCCCCTTCGAAAAGGGACTTTTCGGCGCCGTAAAAAAAGCGCTTCACGGGGTGCGGCAGAGTTCGGCGACCGCCTCGCCGAACATATTGCCGAGCTTGAGCATACTCGACGAATCGTAATGTTTGACATCGACGGGCGTCAGCGTAGTGGCTTCGCGGTCGAAAATCAGGCCGTTTCTGCCCTTTTCCACAAGATCGGGCGCAAGCGTATCCAGCAGATAATTGTGCGCGCTCTTTTTCGAAAAGCTCAGCTTGGCCGCGTTGACGTTTTTATAAAAGGTCCAATCGGGGCTGTTACTGATATAGGCGTCGATAAAATTTAACGTATGCTCCGTCCACGCATATGCGTTAAAGTTCATACGGAGGTCGGAGACCAGCGCGGCAAGGTTTTCGCCGTATTCGAGGCTCCAGGCCTCCCGCGTCGATTCCGCGTCCGCTTCCCCCTGCATCCAGCACAGGCCGACGATCCTAGGGGCGAGACCCGCGTCGGAAAGGATTTTCAGGCCGCTGTTTGCGACGTTTTTGAAATACTGATAATTGTAATTGACGGGAGGACGGGATTCGCTGGTCCAGCCCTCTTTCAGGGAACTGCCGCCGACGGCAAACTTGATGAGATAAATCGTTTCGTCGGGAAAGGTCTCGGAAAGATACTCCGCCATGCCCACCTCGGGACCGAAACATTTATGATATACGCCGTCCATCACGGCTTTGTTGCCCTGACCCAGCTCTACAGGTACGAAATCGTCCAAGGAATTTCCCGTCTCTAAGAGAATCCTGACTCCCTCGAACTTGCCCGATACCTTTTCGTATCGCTCCGCGCCGATGCTCTGCGGCGTGAGATATTCCGCAAACGTACAACCCAGCATATTCGACTGTCCCGCCATCAGAACGACTTTCGCATGTTCGGGCTTCGGCGCGGGCTCGGAGGAACCCGAGGAGGACTGAGAAGATGAATCGGAATCCGAAGAAGATGAGGAGTCGGGGGCGGAAGTCGGGTCGGAGGAAGAAGAGCTTGCGGAGGAAGAGTCGGAGGAAGGCGAAGATGCCGACGAAAAGGAGGACTGTCCAAACGAGGAACCGTCCGAAGCGGAATCGGCCGGGCGGGTCGGGCCGCAGCCTGCCCCCAGCCAGCACAAGGAAAAGAAAAACGCAAAGACGAGAACTGATTTTTTCATGTTGCTCCTTCAAGCTACCCGCAACAAAAGCGGCCGAAACCGCGGCGGTAATATTCTTCTTTCAGCATACAACAAAAAAGTTCGATTGTCCTATCAATACTTCGGCTGTTCTTCCCAAAACTTACGAAAAAAGCCCCGAAAATCGGGGCTTTGGGTTTAGTGGATAAAAATGCTACCCCCCCATTTCTTTGCTCATTCATATTATACCAAAATTCAACCATTTTGTAAATGATTTTGTCTTCTATAAACATAAAGAAAACGAGCCGATATTATCGACTCGTTTTTCATTATCCGGCGTAATTGACGGTTTCGTTTTAATCGTTAAAAAGAATCCGCCAAGCCCTAACGCGATTACCATAACGAACGATAATGCCCAGATTGTGATTTTTTTTGCTTTACTCATTTTTTCTACTCCTTTAAAAATTTTAAGTAGTTCGTGGTTGCTTGCTTTGTGGCAAACAACCACAGTTTTTTGCTTTTTGTATCAATCGTTTCGCGCTCGTATTTGCTTTGCTTCCCCAAGCGCGGGGTACGTCGTCTTTCGGTTATGCCTTTAACCCTCATAGGAATTCCACCTCCCCACGGTTCTCGTCGGGACGCCCTCTTTGGTTGCGACGGCTCACGAAATTTCTTCCGCTTCAACGCTCGACCTGAGACTGGACGTAAGTATCTTTAAGTTCTCTGCCTGTTTTCACCGCCGACTCGGTTGCGCCGAATCGTTCGAATTTTTCTTTCTTCGTTTCTTTGGCTTGCCCGCGGTTCGCGCGGACGGCAGAGAGAATGTAAAAGACGCGTAATTTATTCAACTGTTTTCGAGAAACAAAATAAGCCTCTCACTTTTCATGCCGAAAAAATGAGAGGCTTGATAACCTTAGATTTTTACTTTTCTAAAAAATCTTTCAGTTTTGCTAAAATTCTATTTTTCCTTTTATGTATCGCGACCTGCGAAATGCCATAAATTTCTGCGGCTTTTCGTTCGGTTGCGCCGTCGATGAATAAGGCTTTAATTAGTTCCCGTTCATCGGGCGAAAGCAGAAGAAACGCTTTTCTTAGTTCCGCCACAGTCATTTTGTTTATGACCGCTGATTCCACGTCCGTCTTTTTATCCGCAAAAACTTCCGCGCCGAGAGTTTCGTCCGTGTCCAAAGCGTCGTAAGAAACGTCGCCGTTTAACAGAGAACGCTCGTCTATGTACTTTTGACGTCGTTTATCTTTATAATACCATTTGTACGTTTCCGCCGTTACTTCCATCAGCATTCCGTATAAAGGCAAAAAGAATTTTTCTGCATAAGACTTGCCAGACTGTTCGAGTTCTTGAAGTTCACTATATGTGATTTCTTTATATTTTCCGTTTTCTAAAATAAATACTTTTTTAGGTGCGTATTTCACCGTTTTGTCCTCCTGAATCTGAAATTTGATTTTTAGTTCAAATCTCAAATCCGGAGGACTTCTTATTCTATATTGCCCGCCCTTATTTAAATGAAAATATACAAAAATGCGCCTATCTCGCAAAATTTCAATCTGCAAAATAGACGCATTTTCGATTTTTTGATGATGTTGTTTAGCATATCTTCCGTTTCCGTATCTTTCCCTCTTACTTTTTCTGTTACTATTTCCGCTGCCGTTTACCCCGATACTTCAAGATTTCGGCTATCGCTTAATGCGAGCGATACTGCATAAAATTTATTTTTACGCATAAAAAAATCCCCTCCTTCCAAAAAACTCGGAAAGAGAGAATTTTACATAACCGTACTGTCCCGTACTTACCTCGTTTTTTTTATTACGGGACTGCCGCTTTTGATGTCTTAATAATGTAATTATAATGAAAACAAAAAACTTCTTGTCTGACTAATTGTCCAACTATTGTATATTTTTAGTACCTCTTTGCCGTCTTCTTTCGTTTCAACGGACAGATGTTCTTTGTCTATCAACTTTATTCATTCACTCATCTCTCAATCCACAAAAGCGCGCGAGGCTCAACAACAACCTCTTCACGATTTCCTGCAAAATCATAAAATGCGGTGCATTGCTCTTGATTGCTGTTATTTACGATCGCGTATTTTTTCTGCAGAGGATAATAATGGCACTCCGTATAAACGTTATCGCAAAACGCTTTTTTCAACATATTTTCTTTATGTGCCGCCCACAGCATCGTTCGATACAGCGTACGCGCGTTTTGCGAATTGTATCTCAACCCGGCAAGATAAACGGCGCGTCCCGAGCCGAATTCGTTCGTGGCAAATCTGATGTGTCCGCAATTAACTCCGCTTTCAAAATTCTTTTCGAAAGCAATATCGAGAACTTTCGCGCCGTCGTTTGCGTACACATGCCTCAAATCGTTAGCATAATCAATCGGCTCTTTTACGTCGTGCATAATAAAATCGTTTTTCACCGCAATTGTATTGTATTTATGAAATGCGAGCGAAAATCCCATTTCGCGATCTACGCCGAGTACGTCCGACAATTGAAAATATTTACCTTGAAACGCCGTAGCGCTCGGTTCGCCCACACCGATGAAAGCGCCGCCGCCATATACGTAGCTTCTCACCGATTCCGTTAAACGAGGGTTTTTCCAACACTCGCCGCCCGAAAACGAAGTATTTGCGTCGCCGCAATTAAACACAACGTCGTAATTTTTTAATGCTCCGTTTTCGGCTTCTTCAAAGCCGATGAAGTCGATTTGTACAGGCAATCCCGCCAAAATTTCCAAAATACCAAGAAAAGGCGCCGTACGTTGATACGGGGAATCCTGACACATCATATACGTCATCCAGCTTTTTTCCTTGCCCCAAAAACTCAGAATCGCAACTTTTAAAAACGTGTATTGCTCGCCCTTGCTCACCACGCCGTAAATTGCACGGAATTCGTCGCAAACTTTTTCCACGTTTTCGCAAAACTTCGGCAATTTCGAAGCTAAGCTTAAATAGCCGCCGAAACCGATTCTGTCTACGAGTTTACACATCAATGCGCGCCTTTCCGTAATCCAATTATTCAATAAGGCGTTCGTAGCCACGGTATCGTCGTTTAACGTATCTGGAAAGAAGTAGGGCATCAAGCGGATTTCGCGGTATTTCACGTTTTCGATATCGCTGACCGCTCTCACCGTACAACCTGAAGAAACGCTCCCCACCACGGCATCCAACTTCATCAACGGAAAGTATTTTCCGTAAGGCTCCGCGCCAATCCAATTATCTCCCCAAAACATCATCGCTTCCTTACCGGAAGCATGCACGAGTTCGATCAGTTCCGCCGCCTTTTCAGAAACGAATTTCTGCACCAGATCCGTATAATCCGAATATTGTTTCGACGGAATAAGAAAATGATTCGAGTAATATCCTTCCGTTACGATATCTTCTAGCGTAATATCGTAGCCGTATGTTTTTTTGAACAATTCGAACATTGCGGGACTTGCCGACATGGCATAGTTGTACCAATCGAACAGTTTTCCCTTTCTCCCCGTGAAGTAAAGCAAAAAGAAATGATAAAAGAACGTTGTGAATCGCACTACGCTCACTTCGTCGTTTTCTTTCAGCCATTTTTTAAGATCGTTTTTGATTTTATCGAAAACTTCGGGATAAATCGGATCGTAATCGCGGTCTTTCGTTTTCGTCCAGCCGTTTGCCGTATAATTATAAATCTGCGTGGCGTCCCACAAGTTATAACCGAAAAAATTTACGGTATATTCGTGCATCGGTTTAGTATTCTTCACCAGAACAACGTTGTTTCCGAGATATTCCCAATCGTGCATTTCTTTGCCTTCCGTACGGTCGAATACCTGCCAGAATCGCTTGTAACAATAGGGATTCACTTTGATTTGTCTGTCGAAAAAACCGTTTAACAAATCGATTGTCAATTCGTTTCCGACGGCGGTTTTGCGATCTGTAATCAAAGCGATATTTTGCATATATTCGTCGCTTTTATATGCAAAATCGTTATCGCCACGCACCACGAAATAGGTTTTATAAACTTTTTTTGCAAGTTTCGAAACGCCGACGGGCAGTTCGGTGCCGTCGCAATCTCTCACCGCATCTGCCCCCCATCGCTCTATAAATTTTTTAGTTCCTTCTACGTAATTCGCATCTGTGGGGATTGTAAGTCTGCCTTGTTTCATTATTATGCCCTCATGCCTTATTTACCGAGCCGAAAAGCGACATTTTGTGCTTTACGGCTTCTTTGATATACTCCACCTTCAAATTCCGCGTTTCAAGATATCCGAGTTTCTTTTCCGCGCCGTCTTTCATCGCCCGCTCGCCAGCAAGACACAAGTCCGTGAAAATATTTACTTTCGCGATTCCTTCGCGGATTGTGTTTTTAAAATCGTCGTCGGAAAGTCCGCTTCCGCCGTGCAGTACGAGCGGCACGCTCACCGCGTCCGCAATTTCTTTCAGTCTTTCGATGTTCAGTTTCGGTTTTTTCTTATACACGCCGTGCGCCGAGCCGATCGCCACCGCCAACGCGTCTACGCCTGTATTTTCAAGGTACTCTTTCGCTTCCGCTACGGTGGTGTACATATTTTCAAGCGATTCGTCGCCCTGCGCCGCTTCGCCTACGTGTCCGATTTCACCCTCTACGCTCGCCCCGAACGCGTGAGCGATTTTCACGATTTCTTTCGTTTCTTCTATATTCTGCCCGTACGCTTTCGCCGAACCGTCGAACATCACCGATGAAAACCCGAGCTGCAACGCTTCCAGACACCTTTCGAACGTAAGCCCGTGATCGTAATGCACCACTACGGGAACGCTTGCGCGCTTCGCCGCCGCAATCACGCTCGGCGCGATCAGTTTCAATTCGCCGTACGGCAACAACACTTCCGCCGTGCCTAAAATCACGGGCGAATTGCTCTCTTCCGCCGCTTCGATCACCGCCTGCAACATATCCGTATCGGTGGTATTGAACAGCCCCACCGCATATTTCTCTTTCTGCGCTTTTTTCAGCACTTCATTCAGATTGACTAACATTTTTTACCTTCTTTTAAAGTTTTTCGTAATTTCGTAAATCTCGCTTTTCGTCTTTACGCCGTCCGTAGCGTTGGCTTGCAGTATGCTTGCCGCCGCGGCGCGTATCCCCGTTTCCAACACCTGCTCGGGCGCGGCGTTTTCGTATATCTCGGTTAATACCCCCGCGCAAAACGCGTCACCCGCGCCGGTTTTACCTTTAAAAAGTTCGTCGGGGACTATAAGCGAATTTATTTCGGCGTAACTTTCACCTAAGAAACAAGCCTTTTCCGCTTTATGGATAATAACGCCCTCTTTAACGCCCATAGTCTTTAATTCTTCCGCTAAAAGGCGCAAATCGTCGATATTATCCGACTTGCAAAGCGCGGCTGCCTCGAGTTCGTTTATTATAAGATAATCGACAAACTGCAGACAGGGAAGGACTTTTTCGTAAGCGTCCACGGTAGAACTCACTAAGTCTATGGACGTCTTTATCCCGCGTTTTTTAAGTTCGCGCAATATCTTTACACCGTCGCCGTTATCGACTTTTTCAAGTAGCAAAAAATACCCCAAATGAAATATCTTTGCGGTTATTTTGTCAAAGTCTATATCGTCGTAACCGAAATCCGCGCTCGCGCCCGCGTAAGTAAAAAACGTGCGTTCGCCGCCTTCGATGCTCATAGCCTGCGTAAAACTCGTGCCGAGCGTTTCGGCTCTTTTTATCCCGTCGGCGTTCACCCCGTTACGGCGGAGAGCGTCAAGTAAAAACGCGGCTTTATCGTCTTTACCCACTTTACCGTAAGCATAAACGCTTAAATCGGGGGCTATTCTTTTTATATCCACTCCGACGTTGGGAACGAGTCCGCCCACGGAGCGATTAACGCCGTAAACTTGCGTTAATCGCCCCATAGCGGGGTATTCTTTAATTATATTTATCTCGTCTACGAGTGCCGAACCCGCAACCGCTATGCCGTTCATCTCAGTTCGCGTCGGGGCAAAGCGGACCCGCAAGTTCTTTCAGATAAAAAAGCTTTCCGGGGAGCGTGGGAATATAGCTTGACGTAACGAACCGCGTGGGGCGATAGCGAAGCGTCATCCAGAAGCTCATTCCCTGCCATTGCATTCCACGGGAAAGCGCGCCGTCCGCGCCGCCGATCGCGTAGTCCGCAGAAAACATCAGTTTCGGACCGATCGTGTTCGCGCGGCACGGCACAAGCGACGTGCGGCTTCGGAACGACGTGATCGCGTTCTGCTCGATCGTCAGCGGGTGCAGTTTCACCCCCACCCGATACGGCTGTTTCAGCCATTCTTCGTCCGAAGAAAATTCCGCGCCGATCATCGGCTCCCAGAACGCAATATGGCACATTCTGCCGATGCCGTACACAAGCACCAGCTTCGCGCCTTCCGCTTTCAGCTTCGCGATCTTTTCGGGATACGTGGGCAGATTATCTTTCAGCGCGAAATTTCTGTGCGATACAGGCACGGTGTTTTTGCCGAGCGGGTTATAAAACGCGTTTTCCATCGCGCTTTGGAAAGACGCCTCGCCCGTGATCGTGTTCCCTTCGCCGTCCGCCCATTCGTCCATATTGAAACACCACACGTTTTCGCAAGACTCGTTCCATTCCTTTAAGAAATACACCGCCCATTTGTACATTCCCATCGGTCCGACAGGCAGAATAAACGCGATTTTCCGCTTCTCCGCGTTCGCTTTGCGTATCTCGTTCGCGATTTCGTGCCCCATTTTCACGTCGAATTCCGCTACGTCTTTGCACTCGATCGGCGTGAAATCTTTGTTCCAGAAATCCTGCCGCTCGCCTACGCTTTCGGGCGCGTTCGCACAGCATTTGTCTATCTTCTCGAAATCCCACCCTTCGGGGTAAAATCCTTCCAGCAAACTTCCTTTCACCGTTGAATTGAAATCCATTTTTCCTTTCTCCTCGTTTATGTTTTTTATTTGGTTATGTTCCTACTACGGCAACATTGTTATGGTAACATTGTTATGGCAACAACCGCTTGGTTGTGCCTTTTAAGTATACCTGACATTGACGGAAACCCTCCGCATACGCCGCGCCGCACTGATATCCGCGATATCTGCTGCAAGTGCGTACCATATCCGCAAAATCTATTCCGTCGTGCTCTTTCATCCATACGAGTTGGCTCTCGTGGCATTCGAGCATTTTTATCTTTAAGTCGATTTCGTCCGATATGTCCACAAATTCCGTGGGATTGAAATTCACGCCCGCAAGCGTATCCATATAATATATCGGCACTAATTTCGCCGCCTTTTCGCCCCCGCATTTGTAGTTCGGAAGTGTTGCCGTAAAGCTCGCGTCGAATACCAGCCGCGATACCGCCGTGTGATCCGGCATATAATCGTCCGGGTTGTGCGTGATGATAAAATCGGGCTGTGCGTACTTGATTACTTCAACCATCTTATCCCGCGCCGCCTTGTTGTTATCGAAAATATCGAGGTCGTTAAACATTCCGCCGATAACCTCTATTCCCGCCAGACTTCCCGCCTTTTCCGCTTCTTTTTTACGGATTTCGGTAAGTTCGTCGGGCGGAATGATGACGTGTCCCAGATTACCTGTGGAAGCGTGGCAGACGATGACTTTGTCCCCCCGCTTCACGCATTTTGCAAGCGTGCCGCTGCACGCGATTTCGATATCGTCCGGGTGCGCCCCGATTGCCAATACTCGCATTTCTTTCTATCCTCTCTTTTAATTAATATTTTAAAATCATATAGTCAAAAATCAACGATATAAAACTTTAACGCTATAAATTTCGCCGCACTTCGCAACGGGCAAAACGTTTCCGCAAATCGGCTCGCCGTTCACGAAAACCTTGTTCTCTTCGCCGCGTTTTAATTCGATTTCATACGTTGCGCCGCGGAAAAATCGCGTAACTTTCGCGCCGTTCCACAACTTTGGAAAACACGGTTTTATTTCAAGTCCGCCCTTTACCGCTTTTACTCCGAAAATATATTCCGTAATCGCGCGGTACAGCCACCCCGCAGTCCCCGTCACCCAACTCATCGGCGCATAGCCGCTTAAATACTCGTTTTCGGGACCGATATACATATTACTGAACGCATACGGTTCTGCGCCGTTGTCTGAGTTTTTCGGGTTATCATAAGAAATCTTTTTCAGCGTTTCGTATGCGTTATCTCCTCTGCCGAGCAGACAGTCCGCTACGATTTTAAACGCAACGCCGTGATTATACACCGAGCCGTTTTCAATCAGCCCTTCTTTAAAATAAGAAACTCTGCCGATATGCTCCGTACCCTCTTTAAAAGACGGGGCGCACTGCACGTACCCGAAGTCGCACGATAGCCGCTTCTCTACCGCGTCCATATACTTTTCAAGCGTTTTTTTATCGAATGCGCCCGCAAGTACCGCCCACGTCTGCGGATTCAAATAAATCTTCGCATACTCGTTATCGTCCGCACCGATTTTTTCGTCGTAATCGTTATAGCCGTATAATAGATGATCGCCGTCCGCGCCGTACTTTTGCACCGCCGCTTTCAGTTCGTCGCGCCGATTTTCGTACTCAGATATAAGTTCGTTCTTACCGCAGAATTCAAGAATTTCTATATACTCGTTGTACGCTTTAATCGTTGCCAACGTCAGCCACACGCTTTCGCCTTTGCCCTGCAAACCCACGCCGTTCATGCTGTCGTTCCAGTCGCCGTGACGGAATAATATCAGCCCGCGTTTACCGCGCGAGGAATACAAATAATCCATTGCGCGCTTTATGTGGTCGAACACCGTATATTCTTCTTCAGTTCCGCGATACGGCAAAAATCCGCCCGGAGCGTACGCATTTTCGTAACTGTCGCCGTTTAAATAAGGTATCTTTTCTTCCAACACGGATAAATCGCCCGTTTCATACAAATACGCGAGTACGGTTGCCGGAATCCACGCCGCGCTGTCGTTATACGGCGCGGTGTAATCGGGCTCGAACATACGAATGGGGTTTCCGTCCTCGTATTGATGCTTCAATATTTCGGGAATACGTTTTCTCGCAAGCGCAGGATCGAGCGAAACGAACGCCGAAGTATCCTGCATTACGTCGCGGAAACCTCTGCCGTACAGCCTGCCCCAATCTTTACCGAGCGAAAGTTGTCGTTTCAGCCAGATGTTAGCAACGCTATTTACGTATTTATCGGGGCTATCCGCCAAAAATACTCCTATGCTCTGCCCGATTTTCTCTTTCTGCAACCGTAACTGTCGCGCGAATTCCGCCGCATTCGCAAACTTTTTCGCCGCGGTTACGCATTCTTCGTACGTTTTTGCAAAGCCGCACGCAAATGTAATTTCGATCTCTTCGCCGACGTTTAATTCTATGTCGTACCCGAACGCCCCAGCGTAGGCTTCTTCAAACGTAGAGCCTTTGCTACAAAGTTTTTCGTTTTCCACGCCCGCAGGGTGCGCGTAATCGTTGTACAGTCCCTTAAACGCGTTTTTCGTAACGGCGTAAGAATCCGCCGCGCGGTCGGCGGCAAAGTATGTTTTAATATATTCCGTTTCAAGTTTATAACCCGTGGTATCGTAATAAATACCGTTGAGAGTTTTATCGTAATCGGCTTGCGCGTACGCCTCGTGTCCGCCGTTTTCGGTTTTTGGTTGCGCGTAGAAATACAACTTGAGCCGCCGCCTTTTTTCGCCCGTTTCCGCGATTTTTACGTTAAATTGCACTACGTTGCCGCTCACGGGTACAAGCGTGGTAAATTCCGCGCGCATACCTTTATACTCGCTTATAACCTTTTGGTAACCAAGTCCCACGCGGCACTCGAATTTTTCGAACGGTAAGTTTTCGTAATTTCTGTTCGCCGCGTAATATTCGCCCGTTTCGACGTCCTTGATATACACGAGTTTTTCTCCGCCGTGAAGAGTCAGATTGCGCGTGCCGCCTTCGATTTCGCGCCGTTTGCCGTTTATCACGCTCCAGGACGTGCCGAACCCGAACTGATCGCACGCACATACGGACGTGTCGTTCCAGAGATAGTTCAGCCACTTGCGCCGAGGAAACATATCCGTGATTATATATTCTTTTTCGTTGTCGTCAAAATATCCGCCGTTCATTTGAATTCCTTTAGCCGAGGATTGTTATTTGCCCTGTTTATCGCCGTATTCAATCTTATAGAAATAGCTGAACACGCCGCCTGTCCAACCGAGCATTTCGGTCATTTCATGTTCCGTCTGCGTTGCCGCGCCGCCTTTTACGCCGTCGTATTTTTCCCACAAAGCACCTGTGCTTTCGTATGTTTTTGCAACATTGTCCATATACCTTGCGGCCACTACGGCGGCGTCGCTTTCAAGTCCGCACTTTTTTAAGCCTTCGTACGCAAGATAGTTATCGGGCGCCCAACTATTCGGGTATGCCCACTGATATACCGCTCCGTGCGTTTCGCACTTTTCCGTACTTGTGATTCCGTGCGCCGCAAAAAGTTTTTTCAACAGCGATTTTGCCGCGTTTTTATCGGAGATCATTCCCGTGACAAACGGCATAAATTGCCCCGAAAACGCAACGTTGTTCTGCTTGTTTTCGATATAATTATAATCGTGATAAGTTCCGTCCGCGTTAAGACAATATTTATCCATCAATTCTTTACGCTTTTTGTACGCCGCCTCATACGATCCTGCCTGTTCCGGCTCGAATAGTTCCGCCCATTCGGACAAGTCTTTTTCCAGTCCGTACAAATTAGCGTTTAAATCCACGGGAATCATATCCGCGCATTTATCGTGAAACCTCGGCGACCAATCCTGTCCCGATTCGGCTACGGCAACGTATTGTTCGGCTATTTTTGCCTTTTCGTCATCCGTCTTTTCCCACGTTACATGCAACCGCACCCTCGTGACGTAATCGTAATAAGCTATAAGTTTCTCTTTTGACAGCGGCAAATGAAAATGCCTGTTTAAGCCCAAAGAAGTCATCCTTTCGGTCTGCCAAAATTCATACTCCTTCTTCAAAAGGAAATATGCGTCTTTCAGCCACTCTTTATCGCCCGTAGCCTCATAGACGTCACGCACCATAAAATGCAGATACGGCGGCTGCGAACAATAGGTAGTGCCCGATTCGCTCCACGAATTCGGCACATAATCTTTTTGCGAAAGCATATACAACAAGTCGCCTGCGTTGTTTTTCGCCAAATCGATTTTTCCGTCCGCGAGCATTCCCTTATTCGTAAAAAACGTGTCCCAGTAATAAAGGCAACGGAACAACCCGTGTACGCACGGCGGCACAAAAGGGAATGGCAAATTCCATTCATAATTTTTATCCGTCGCGTCTACAACCGCGTTTTGCCAATTATTTGTAATATATTCGTGTGTTTTTCGAAAGCTTTCCTTCATCGGTTAATCTTCTTGAAATGCAGTCGCTATCTTATTTTCGGAAAGGGCAAAACGTCTACAATCTGTCTGTTTTTATAATTTCCGTCGGTAAAATCCGGAACTTCCACGGGCGCGCCGTTGTTTTTTATCGACTGCTCCGAAAGCGCGGTTACGCACATCATCGCACACGCCTCGTATACGTCTATCGGCATTTCATCTTTATTTTTCACCGCACGGAAAAAGTGTTTCAGCATGATGTAGTCCATTCCGCCGTGCCCCGATTTAAGCTGTTCTTCCGTAATCGTTTTCCAATCTTCGGGCAGATATTCCTCGTAGTCGTTCTGACTGTTCAGTGCGTCTTGTATCACGTTTTTCTCATGATCGAATTTATCGCCGTCGAGAATCACCGCTTTCAGCGTTTGAGAATAATACCCTTTCGTGCCGCTTACCGTAATTTCCCTGTCGTAAAGCCGTGGCAAAGTCGTATCGAGTTTCAGCGTGATAAGTTCGCCGTTTTCGCATTTAATAGCGGTAGTTACCACGTCCCCCTGCTTGAATTCGGTACCTTTCAGCACAGAAACCTCTTGGTGAGAATCGATATATTCGTTTAAACCGCGCGCTTTCGACGCCATCGCCGTAAGATATGTAAACTTATTGCCGCGCGTGATTCCGAGAAGTTTGACGATAGGTCCGAGTTCGTGAGTCGGATAATTTTCGCAATTATGATTTTTATATTCTTCAAGACGGTAATGTCCCTGCCGCAGCGCGACTTCGGTTATTTCGTTGCGCAAATCATGGCAATACGCGCCATGACAATAACAGATTTCGCCGAGTTTACCGTTACGCGTAAGCGAAGTTGCAAGCAGTTCGTCTTTATTATAACAGCAATTTTCAAGAAACATAAAAGGCGTTTTTGTTTTCTCGTATGACTGTACTAGTTTTCGCATATCGTCTAAATTATGCGTGCCGCCAACTTCTATGCCCACGGCGATTCCCTGTTCCATAGCCGCAAGCGCAACCTCTACGTGCGAAGCCCAGCTTGTTGAAACAATCACCGCATCTACGCCGCTACGTAACACTTCGCTAAAATCAGTGGTTTTAAGCGGTTCTCCCTGCCCTGCTTTTATCACTTTTTCGGCGGCAAACTCCACGCGTTCCGCGTGCAAATCGCACAACGCCGTTACAAGTACGTCAGAATTATTTAAAATATTGCCGAGCAACCCGATGCTTCCGTCTGTCATTCCGTACGCCGCGCCGCGCTGACCTAAACCTATTACGCCTATTTTCAATTTTTTGTCTTTCATTTTTTCTTACCGCCTTATGCTTCCGTTACAACGTATTTGTTTTCTGCATACTTTACGTTGTAAGCCTTTCCGCCTACAACTACTCCTTCCAACGAAAATGAAGCGATTTTATCTGAAAGAATCGGCTTGAAATCCGTCTTTCCGCCGTTTACGCAAACGCCGCAAAGCCCATTGATCACATGATCGATAAACGCGGAATGATTGTAATCTTTTCCGCGGCCTACATCGTCGCGGCCATACTCTACGATCAACCTTCTCGCCAACCATTCGCCTGTTGTTCCGTCGAGATCTTCGTCGATCCACGGTCTTATTTCTCCTTCTATCGTAATATGTTGACTTTTCGCATAAGTGATCAGCATATCGGCAAAATCAGAGCCGCCGATTTCTTTTTCGCCGTGAACTTTAATCCATTCCGAAACGCCACGCAATACCTGCGACGTAGCAAACGGCCAAACGGGTCCGTTCCACAAGCAGGCGTGCGGAAACGGGAATTTATACAACGGATTGCTTTGATCCGCCGTTGCCAAGCCGTATTTTTGCTTAAAAATCTTTTCATCCGTTAAAAATTTTAAACAACCCGCATTTTCTTCTTGCGGAATACCGAAATAGAACGGAGTATAAGCGCTCAATTCTTTTGCCGTATAATCGGGGTGCGGATTTGAAAAATCGGGATAGAAACGATCGATCGTTTCGCCGTTTTCCACAGGAAGATTATAATATAAGTCGTTTACGTATAACTTTCCATTGATTTCTTTTTTAAGATTCTCGCAGAAATTTTTATAATAGTCTGCCCGTTCGTCGCCGTGCGATTCAAGGATTTTATATATGCCGTAAGCGTTGGCATATACGTATGAATTGATTGTAGGACGGATTCCCGACGAAGAAATCGAAAGTTCCATTCCGTCATAATTATCCGTTCCTTTATATAAGCCGCACTTTGCTTTGTTGCGCGATTCGAAAAGCGTAAAATACTCTATAAGTTTATCCGCAACGGAATACGCGTAATCAAGACAATTCGTATACTCGGCGTATTCGTAAAAAGCGTAGCAAAACCAATTGTTATACACAAGCAATTTTTCGATATGATTTAGCCAAAAGTCAGCATATTGTTTTACAATTTCGCCACAATTTTTAAACCACCTGAGCTCGGAAAGTTGATGACCTACGGGGCAGGAGATTGCCCCTTCAGTATCGATTGCCCAGGATACGTCGTTTAAAAATTCGGTAACGATATATTTTCCTGCGGAGTTCTTCTTTATATGTTTCGAAAGCGTATACGCCCGAAAATAATAAATTTCTTCAAGTTCTTTCACGCTGCACGAAAAGCGCGGAAGATTTTCGTTTAAAAATTCGTAATTGCACTTTTCGTATTCGCGTTCTCCTGAGTCGAGCTTCTTAAATTTTTCGTAATATTCTTTTAATAAATCCATACAACCACCTAAAAAACTTTCAATTTTTTGCTTTACGGTTTTTTAAAATAAAAATAAACGGCACGGAAAACACAACCGCTGCGACGCATAAAATCGTAAGCAATACGAATACGCCGTTCCAACCGCTCTTGTCGGCTACCGCGCCCATGCAATATGCGCTGACGGTGCTGCCTACGTATCCGCACGCATTCAGGATTCCGGCAAGCAAACCGGAATTTACGCTTTCACGCATCATAAGCGGGAAAAAACTCGTACAATAATTATTTACGGCGTTCATAAGCAGTGAAAGAATTCCGAATAAAACGATGACGGGCATATAGTAATTTGTATTCAAAAGTTTTCTGACCGCAAATACGCAAAGCCCGGAAACGGCAAATAAAATACCATTTAAAACAATTCCTTTTTTGATAATCTTATTCATTCCCACAAGAAGCGTTGCGCCGAAAAGCCCCAAAAAAGGCAAAGCAATAGTAAGCACGATCGACAAACTGTCGTTAAAGCCGTATGAATCTTTCAGAATTTGCGGAACCCATACCGTTAAACTGTCTTTCAATAGATTCCCAACCGTCATAAAAACGCCGAATACCGCAATCATTACGATTACGGAAGAATCTATACGCCGTTTTTTGCTATCCGACGACAATTTTCCTTTATTTGTTTCTTCCACGGGTTTCGTAAGTTTATCGCAACAAAAAAACCACCCGATCGCCACGACAACGGCTACCGTTCCGCCTGTTAAAAAAGCATAACGAAACCCGCCGAATAAATTATACAACGCGCTTGAGCCGTACGAAAGCACCGTCCCCGCGGAAACGGTTGAACTCATCACAAGCATTGCCGCAGTAAGATGTTTTTCGTCTAAATTGCGGCTTAACGTAAGCATCAGGAGCGACCATAAAACAGACAGACTCGCACCGTTCAAAAGCCATAAATATTTATAAAGCGATATGGGCGGAAGCGTAAATATAATAAAATTTATCAAAGCGGACAATACTAAAGACAATGACAAAAATACTTTAGCGTTGTATTTTTTACACATCAGACCGTTTACCAACTGACCTGTTCCGTAGGCAAAAAAGAAACACGTGCTTACAAGCCCCGTTACGGAATTGGTTACCCCGTAATAATCTTTGATTGCCACGATATTGGAATTATAGCTGTAACGCGATAAATAACTCGAAACGTATACGAGCCAACACATCAATATCAATAAATTTTGTCTTTTCTCTTCTTTCATCGTTCAATAGGTAAAAATAGCGAAAAACTCTCGCCTCAAGGATTGTTTCCGCTATAATCGTTTTTTAAAAAGACAACTTCTCCTGACGGATTTCACGAACGATTTTTTCTATCGCGTCGGGATAAGTTTCGGCCTTACATACGCTTTCCGTTTCTATTACGTGCGTAGTTTCCGCTTCGAATAATGCCGTGGACCGCAGTCTTACGGTATTGTCTTTCGTAAAGCAGAAAATCGTTCCGCGCGTGCCGTAAAAGCGTATTTCAGTATATTCCTTCAACGGCGCACAAGCGAGCGCATAACGCAAAAGGACTCCGTTTTTAAAATACAGATCAACAAAGCCGTGAATATAGGACTGCGCGGAAACGTTTACGCAATAGCGAAGCAAATCGCTTTGAACAAGCTGTGCCGCATAACACAAATCGCTCGCCACTTTGCTCTGTAGATTGTTTTCGTTTATATTCGCACTTATAGAAATAATCTGCAGTTCGCCGCATTTCCCGGCTTTCAAAAAATCTGCGCCGTAAAAGTACACTCCCGTTGCCGTTACGGGAAAATCAAAACTCAGTTTCTTCGGCTCATCAAGTTTTCCGCTTGCGATTCTACTTGATTCGGCGGAAAAAGCCAACTCGTGGCTTTTTATCGAATCCTCGATTTTACTGATGCCGAGCGGTCGTTTTCCCGTTTTTTTATACTCTACGTAATCTTCCGTCAGTTTTATATCGCCGCCGTTATGTGCATCACTCGAAATTTTGTCGTTTACGTTTACGGAAAAACTTGTTCCGTCAAACAAATCAACGCTCACTATGCCGCGATTAAATTCGCCGTAAACGCAACCTTTCGTACCATATACTTTGGTAATCCGATCTGTTTCGTTCGCAAAACCGTGCAGTAATAAACTTGCCGTAACGCCGTTTTCATAACGAATATTCACAGATTGTCGATCGCACACGTCGTTGTCCGATAAAAAGACGCATTTGCCATACCGATTATTCCGATCGCTTAAATATCTTCTCAGATTTTCTTCCGTAAAAGCAAAGCCGTAAGGCACGCATAAACTACCCGGCGCTTTCGCGTAAAATTCATAAGCGTTGTACGAACAATCTTTCACCTTGCACTTCATACACATATCGGCGCAATTTTCAGGCGCGTTTTCTTTTTTATAAAAGCGCAAATCGCCGAAAGAACTTATCTCGTTTTTCAGATTCCCGGCAAACCACGTGATAATATCGAGATCATGGCAACATTTTTGAAGAACGATCGAACTCGTTTCTTCTTGTTTACGCCACTTTCCACGAATAAAACTGCACATATAATGGTGATATGCCACGTTTTCTGATTGTTCCACAGATACCACGTCGCCTATCGTTCCGTCGGCAAGCAATCGCTTCATTTCCTGATAAAACGGCGTATAACGTAAATTGTGGCATATTACTATATCCCGACCGTACTTTTTGCCCGCTTCCAAAATGGCAAGACATTCTTCCATCGTAGGAGCAACGGGTTTTTCCAAAAGGATATCGTACCCGAGTTTCATGCCGCGAATTGCGTGATCTTTATGATATTCGTCCATAGTGGAAACGATCAGAATATCTGCACGTTTTTTCTCGAAAAACGTATCGTCGCTTAAAAATAAATTTCCTTCCGGAACGCAGTATACGTCCTTTGCTTTTTTTAAACTTTCCGGGCAGATATCGCAGACAGCCGTGATTTTAACGTCTTTTTGCTTCATCAAGCCGTCCGCATACACCGATCCTCTGTTTCCTAAACCGATAATCGAAAACGTAATCATTCTCAACTTAACCATCCGTCAATCTTTTCCGTGATGCTTCCGTATTCGCGGTATTCGTTTACGCTATATTTCGCGCAATATGTACGCATAAATTCCACAAGTTCATTATAATCTTTTTCGTTGAAATACCTTTTATAGTTTTCGCAGTACAAATAATAAATCCAGATCTTTTCTTTATTCAGCCTGTCGAAATACTTTTCGTACACAGCGGGATCGCTTGTTTTAAAAGGTTCGAGGTCGGCAATCATCGCATCAAGCATATCGTTGAAAGAGTCGAGATATCCCTTCGGCCAATATTTTTCGGAAATATACGTAATGTCCTGCATGCCCATCATCAGATTCAATTTTTCCACCTGATACACCTGAAAACTTCTGAAAGCGTTATAGTACTTTTTAAAACTTTCCGCCACAGGCATATAGTAGTAATCGATAAATTCGTAGGCATATTCGTCTACGCTCTTTGAAGAATCCCACATAAAATTCGAGCGCACGTACCATGCGAGTTCTTCCATACCAGATGTATTCGTAAGGGTTGCCCCCTGATCCTGCATATAATATCCGCCGTTTTTCACAAGCGTCGAAACGTTGCCGTCCAACGTAATAAGATCGTTTGTAGGCACGGGTAAAGCGGCAAACTGCGCACAGTACGAATAATACATGAAGTTTGCGCAAACCGCACTCCATTCGTTCACCTGTTTTCCTATCTTACTTCTGTCATCGGCTATCGAATAAGCAAAATTACCTGTCAACGGCGCAAACAATACGGATACGTGTTCGTCGCAAGTTACGTTGTCGTTATAAGGAATCGGATTGCCTTGTTCGTTGTACTTCACGGGCGCGGCGGCGTTATATAAATATCCAAAGATAACAAACTGAATCTGCGCGCCGGGGTGATTATCTTTCAGCCAATCCCAATCGTCGTTAATAGCCTTTTCTACAGCGTTGGCAAACATAATTTCAAGGCACGCGCGGCTGTTTTCGCTTCCGCCGTTTGCTCTTGCCTTTTCGCTGCATCTTGCACACTTGCAATACGACCAGTTATCCTGCATGCCGAGCATAAAGAACTTTCTCGAATCGAAATCGGCGTCGTTTTGAATCATTTCTTTCACGTTCTTTATAAATTCCGCCTGCATCTCTTCGTTTGTAAGGCAAAGTTGTCCTACGTCGGGATCGCTATTCGTTTCTACTGTAGTCGAATACCAATCGTTATGATCTTTGTAATAAGTGGTTTTAGGCAAAATAACGCTTGCCTGATTATGTCCGAAAGAAAACCACGCGTCGTCGGTAAAATCCGCACGCATACGCCTATGATTCAATCTTTCGGCTTCTTTATTCGAAGAATTGTATATTCTCGAATATCTGAGCGAGCGAACGGAAATATCGGGCTTTTCGCGCAACGTGATATTGTATAACTTCACGTTTTCGGATTTTCTGATATAAATATCGTCGAGCGTATATACTTTAAATCCGACGGTAACTTCCAAAAACTCGTACGTTGCGTAAACAGCGTCCTCGGTAGTGTTGCCGTTGATAAACACATTGTCACCTACAGTTTTTACCGCGATTTCCGTATATGAAAGTTCGCCTTCTATAACAGAGGTTTTGTTTTCGGCATATAACTCCGTATTGCCGATCGAAATATATTTGCCGTTCGCCGCATACTCGTCGGTAACGTTCAACTCGTAGCCGCAAGCTTCCTTAAAAGCGTTGACTGTTTCGTCCGCCGCAAGCAAAAGGTTATAATCTGCATTTTCCGGCAAAAGCACGGAATATTCCGAGCTTTTGTCTTTCACGATATACTTATCGGTATCAACGATAACGGTTTCGTCTTTTTTCGGCGGCGGCGTAACCGTCGATGAATCGTTATTTTTCTTGCACGCGGCAAGACAAGTCGTTGCAATTATTGCGGCAAGCAAAACGCACGTTTTTTTGATGACACTCGTTTTCATCATTTCACCTCCACCATAAGATCGATGCTACCGATATTCCCGAAAGAATCGTAAACGAAGTAGTGAATATAATATTTCCCGTAAGATTCGAACTTGTACGAATCCCCTGCCTGCACAATCTTATACCCCGTTTTCGGACCGGTAACATAAATCAGCGTTTCCGCGCCGTCGACGACTGCCGCTTCCGGAATAACGATCGTTTCGCCCCACGAATACGTTGCTTTCAGAGAAGATTTCAGCGAAACCGCGAGGGCTGTTTTATTTGTAACGTAAACGGTATAATATCCTACGTCGTAAATGTTGCCGCTTTTATCCACGGCGGTATATTGAAGTATATATTCTCCCGTTTCGCTCGCCGCAATGCTGTAAGCGGCGTTTGCGGATAACTCGTCAATCGCCTTTCCGCCCGTGCTTGTTACAATTGCATTGTTTTTTCTTACCGTTACGAAGGCATGAGCGTCAGGATCCGCCACGTCTACGGCATTTCCTTTCGGAATGACAATCGTATCTCCGAGAACGTAAGACGTTTTTACGTATCCGTCAAGCACCACGAACGGCGCAATACCGTCGTAGCCGTCGCTCGTGAAGTAATGGCTGTTGATTTGCACCACGTTCATCTTCGAATTTCCGCTCACTTGCAGAATTTCAAACGATAAATACACCATTTTCGAAGGGAAGCCGTCGAATACCGCCCCATTGTAAAATTGTCCTACTTTACATATGCGGTTGCCTTTGCCGTCCTTTACATAACCGGAGGCGTTATCGAATTCAAGTTTAAACCCGTCTTTAAAATCCGCAAGGCTCCCGCCTGCCGCATAAGCCTGCCCGTCGTTTAAAACAACGGAAGAATTCGCGCCGTCGGCATTTTTATAAACCGTAAAAGAAAGCGCAACGTTTTTATTCTGAGCGTCGCGCGCCGTTACCTTCACGGCGTCAAACCCGTTAACCCCTTGTTCCGACGACAATTCCACTTTGAACGAAGCGTTTACTTTATTCGCAAAATCGTATTTCACAGGCTCGGAAAATGCAAACTGCACCCCTTTTTCGCCCATTTTTGCGATACCGGAACCGCCGCAATAAAACATTTCGGCGTAATCGTAAACGGGAATACCGTATTCGTCTGATTTTTCGGCAATGCTCACAGGAATTTCGTATACTACCGAATTTTCACTGTCAAGTGAAGATTTCGCCGTGTATTTCAGTCTGATTTTCGTGCCGCTTACGCTGACTTTCGGCGAAAACGTATCGCCGACTTCCGAAGCATTGCCCGATTCGTCGATATACTCCGCCGTGTACGCCGTTACGGTAGGCGTAGCCGTGTTAAAATCCGTAAATTCTGCGGCAGGCACGGCGTAAACATTACCCGAAAGATACATTGCCGGCACGTTCGGCTCGGAAGTAAGCACGGGGAATTTTGCCACGGAAACGTTTACCGAATAGAATTCCGTATACGTATCTCCGTCACGCCCGATTGCCACGATATACACTTTGTATTCGCCCGCCGCGGACGCCTTAAACGCGTTTTCTTCAACGGCGATCTCTTCGCCCGCAGGCGATTTCACCGTAATCACGATATCGCGCACCCGATCGGGATGAACAGTAAAAATTTCGGGTAAATTCACGCGTTCGCCCACATAACTTTCGGTTTTCGGAATCTCGTACGATATTTCAAGATCGTTTCCCTTTTTGGTAAAACCGAGCGAAAGCGCGCAAAATAAAGTTACAAATAAAAGAACAGGAAGAATAATTAACGATTTTTTTCGCATATCAGCCTTTTAACCCCCCAACGGTTAAATTTCCCATAAATAAATCTTTCAACGCAAGGAACAGAATAAACACGGGCAAGAATAAAATCACGCAGCCCGTCATCTGCATATTCGGAAGCGAAGCCCCGTTGCTTGAAGCGGCGTAAGAGAAACTGAACATACCCACCGCCGCCGTAGGATAACTTTCAAGATAAATAAGCGGCGTCTGATAGTCGTTCCAGAACGCAATGAAATTGAGTACGAACGTAGCCAGCATCACCGATTTCACAAGTGGAAAAACTATTTTGAACAAAACGCAGTAATCGCTTGCGCCGTCGATAATCGCGGCTTCTTTATATTCGTTCGAAAGCGATTTGAACGTGCCGTAAAACACAAGGAAGTACGTACCCATATAATTCGCTTTCATTATCCACATACCTATCATCGTATCGAAAATTCCCAACGCCTTACATACCTGAATCGACGAGGGCAACGCGCCAACGATAGGCAAAATCATACCTACGATTACCGTGCCGTAGATAAATTTATTGAGTTTCACCGAAAATTTCGCACAGCAATACGCCACAAGGCAAGGAGTAATCGTTGCAAAAAACGCGCTTCCCCCGGCGTACAGCAGCGTATTCCAGAACATTTCGCCAAGATATACCTTTCTTTTAGAAGGCAATACCATGTTAAACATCTCGAATGCGTCAACATAGTTTTTGAATATCCACTCTTTCGGCAACCCCACCTTGTTGTTCATCAGATCGAACAGACTTTTGAACGACGTTGTAAGCGTTAAATACATCAGAGAAAATAAAATAAGTACGTATAACGTGAGAACGGTGAACACAACCGTTTTAAATATGATATTCGTCGTTTTCGAATTCGTCTTTTTAGCAGTCATGGCGCACCTCCTAAAACGCGACGTTCGGATCAACCTTATCCAGCAAAGATTTCACCAGATAAGTAAGCGGAACGGCAACAATTGTAAATACAAGTCCGCCCGCCGCCGCGTACGGGTAATTTGCCTCGCCCGAATACGTAAGCATAAACAGATAATAGCCGAACGTCTGCACTTTCACGTTTGCGTTTTTGCCGAACATTTCGAATAAAAATGCCTGATTCGTGAAAAATCCTGCAATACCCACGATAATGAACGTAGAAAGCGTAGAGAAAATCAGCGGCATCGTAATGGAGAAAAATTCGCGCACGGCAGAAACGCCGTCGATTTGCGCGTACTCCACCACAGAAACGGGAATTCTCGTCATAGCGCTCGAATACATAATCGTATTCATGCCGAATCCGCAAATAAACACAAAGAAAAGTATCGCGGGCATCATGTTCGCCGTGCCGGAAAGCGGCGAAGCGATCGTAAGTCCGAAAATCTTTCCGAACGCAGGCAGACCTACGTCTAACATGTATTTATACATAAACACGGTAACTACCGAAGAAATAATGCTCGGCAGATACAAAAGAACTCTGAAAAACTCGCTGAAAAGATATTTTTTGTAGATATAAAACGAAAATACCAGCGAAAAGGGCGTTGTTATCAACAGACCGAACACGTACACAATCAACGAATTTTTCGCGAGAATCGTTAAATCTCCTCCGTTGAAAAAGTCTTTGATAAACCGTGCAAAGTTGTCAAACCCTGCATACTCCCACGATTGCTTACCGCCCACAACCTTGTATTGCTTGAAAGCAAGCAATACAGAGTTGAAGTTTATGCAGATATAGAAAATAAAATACTGAATGAGCGGCAGCAATACGATAGAAAAATAGAAAATCAATTCTTTTTTTCTTACGCTCGACTGAGTTACTTTGCGCTTATTCCCGTTCGGTTTTTTGTTGTGCATTTTAACGGAAATCCCGTAAAAGAAATCGCTTATGCAGCCCTTTATACGCGAAAAAACGTTATCGCCCTTTTCCGCTTTGTATTTTTTAGCCATCTTATATCACCTTTATAATTCTACTATGCGTCAGCCGATTTTTCTCAGCATCGTTTTCCATGCGGCATAATCATCTGCCGTAAATCGATTATACAAGCCGTCGAAATACTGCTTCAACGTAACGTTCGGTTCGTTTTTGAACGCAACTACCGATTCTTCGGAAACGGTGCTGCTATTCGATTTGTATTTGCTGGCAAACACCCACTGTCTCTTGTGCATTTCATCGAAATTCGCCATAAAGAAGTCGTTTCTTGCCGCCGTATACACAACGTTTTTCTTTTCGCCCACCTTATAGAAATTGTAAAGCGAAATTTCGTAATCCGTCATCGTGGCTTTCAACTCGTCGGAAAGTTCGTAAGTGAACGGACGAGGCGAAGCGGAATACTTATTCTGTAAGCCCATATTTTCCTGATTGTTGAAATAGATCACAAAATCTTTCACTGCGTCTAAAACGCCGCCCGTAAGCCCCGATTTCACAAACATCGCCGTACTTGAATCGGATACCACCGTAGTGGCTTTGCCTACTTCCGAACGGGAATATTTTGGAATGGGCAGAACGCCGAAATGCCTGTCCGCCTTGCCACTCTTTTGCGATTCGTAATTCTTGAATATGGGCGTGGCTTCCGCTTCCCAATACGAGCCGTGCGCAAACAACATAATCGGGCTTTCGGTGAAGCGACTGTTGATATACGTGGCTTGGCTTAACGTGTGCGATTCCGATTCGAGGAAGGACGTAGAATTCACCCAATCGTTAGCGTTTTCCGCAATCTTTTTCGCCACTGAAAGCGCGCGGTATCTGCCTTCCTGCCGCTGAACCATATATCCGTTCTCCGTGGTGATTGGCGTTGGGGGCAGATACGTGATATTACCGTTTTCATCTACCGTATCTATCAATGTGGAATCGCTGCCGCCGTCGAACGTATAGCAACGCTTCACGTTTTCCGGGCCTTCGAAATCCGCCCAATAATTTTGCAGCGTGTTATCGATATGAAATTTAAACATACCGGACCACGTCATGGGTTTTACGCCGCTTGTTTTCATTGCGTTGAACCACAAATAAAGCTGCGCGTACGTTTCGGGCAAGCCGTCGTCTTCCGTTCCCGCAATTCCGTCTACGCCTTTTTGCTTCTTCTGCGCGGGCGACTTCACGAAAATAAGTTTTTCATCGGTGCTTCCCTCGGCAATATAAAGTTTTTTGCTTTCGCACAAGTCTTTATCGTACGTGAAAACTTCCGTGGATTCAAACAGCGGAATACAATACATCGAGCCGTCGTCCTCCGTAACGTAATCGCGCCAGGAATCGTACATTCTTTCTTTAATAGAAGTTTTTTCGGCAAAGCGGCTCGCGCCGGGTGTGGAAGAAGTTTCGTTCAGCCAGGAAGAAATATCCATTACGTAGCCGCTGTTTTTAAGCATTTGCGGCATGGTGAATTCCGTAAAATAAATATAGTTTTCGTTTACGGAAAGCGAGTTCACGAGTTCTTTGCCCGTGGCGTCGGTTTTAGAAATATAGGGTTCGAAATAAACGCCCGTCTTTCCTTCTTCGTACGATACGTCTTTTACGGCTTCCGCGAATTTTTTGCACGTTTCTTCGATATATTCCGAGCCGTACCCGCAATCGTAGTTCTGGTAGAAAATAATCGTTTTATCCGTAGGCAAAGAAGAACCTCCGCCCCCTTTGCACCCGCTGAAAGCGGGTACGGCAAGGGCGAGCGCCATACATACGGAAATAATTTTCGTTTGTTTTTTCATTTTTGTTTACTCCTGATATAATTTTTTTCGAGAACGGCTCGGTTTTATCGCAACGACGATCTCGTTTTATACTTTGCTCAATACGATTCTGTCAATATAATAGACACACGTCAACGCCTGCGCTGCTCTGAGTTCTATACCCCTATAGGTAGAAAACGACTGATTGAACGTGTACTTTACGTGATTAACGCCTTTTTTCAAATCGACTTTGCCTTCGTGATATCCGTTAGAATCATACACATAGAACAAGTAACCGCTTACCGCTCTATCTACGTATATATCGAACTCTATCGTATTGTATTCGGAAACGGTAATCGCCGTGTTAGACCAAATATGCGACCAACCGTCGCCAGTAGGGATAACTTTTACAGAATAGTCGCCATCGGACGCCCATTCGTTGCTTACGCTGATATTTCCTACAGGGCAGTCCAATACAAAGCCGTCGCTACCGATGCCGAAATGCTCCCCGCCTTCATACGCTTCGAAGTCGCCCACCGCGCCATCCGCACGATTAAACGGCACTTCTGCCTTTTCATAAGCGAACGAACCGATAACCAACTCAGTCGGAGCCGTTGAATTACTGAAAAAGAAAATCGTATTAACCTGTTTTACGTATCTGTCCGTAGTGAAATACACCTTTTGTGCGCCGGGCATAACCTTTTTCGTAACGTCCAATTGATTTAATTTGCCGTTTGTATTATCCAAATCAAATCCCAAAATTCTCATCGTAAGATCAAATTCACTATTCGCGTAAATCGTCGCAGAGAAAGTATTTACGGAATACAACTTATACGGATCTTTCAAAGAGAACGCTGATGCATGTCCTAAGTTGCCTTCGCGGCGGATAGATTTCTCGCCTTCTGCCCAAGCCCAGCCTTCGTAGCTATCGTTGTGGCCAAGATCTCCGTCAACCGTTGCAGTCACCTTGCCGTCCGCAATGCTCTGCGCGTTAAAAATCACGTTGTCTTTCACCTTTTCTACCACGGTGCAAAGAGTGGTGGATCCGTTTAATTTAAGCGCGGCGGTATCCGTGTTTTTGTTTTCCGATCCGTCGTAATCGAATCCCGTAACCTTTCTGTAGCCCGCGGGAACAGAGCTTGTTACTGTTTCGTCGTATTTCGTGAAAGCGGCGGTTTTTGTTTGGGTAAGCGATTCATCGAGACGTACGCCCGTTTCGTCAACCACTTTGAAAGTTTCTTTATAACTTACTACGTGATTCGGGTTGTTTTTGATAAATTTATCCATATAAGCCTGCGCAACCGCTTTATCTTCCGCGTCGGCAGTTTCTTTCAATAAGCAGTTTTGCGCTACTTGCGCCGCGGAACGAACGTTTTTCGCGGCGTCGATCTCGGCAAAATAGTAGCTGATCGCTTCGCCTGCGCCCGTTACTTTTAAATACGATACGCCGATATACGGAACGTTCAGATTTTCGTCGAGCATATCCACTACCGACCCGTTGATTTCGTAGCCGGCATTTTCGCCCGCAAGGCGGCGCGGCGTGCCTTGAGCGTTTAAAATCTTGTACTGCGTTCTCGATTCGTCCTTATTCTGATCGTTGCCGGCTTCGTCGGTATAATAGTAAATATTGTTTTCGCCGAAGCAGTTTTCTTCGTTAATCGCACCATAACTCGTATAATACGCATAGGGTAAAATAAACGTGCCGCTTTCTACCTTCGTAGCGCCTTGCGTGTACTCGTCGTAATGCGCCTGAGAAATCGTTGCCGTGAATCTGATACCGCCTTGATCTACGCCATCGGCTTTCTTTCTGATAGACGCGCCCTCTTCCATTACGAATGTTTGCGCTTGCGTTTCTTCGGCAAACGCCGATTGATAATTGATTGTTCCTACCCCGATGCCAAGGCACAACGCAGCCGCTGCGCACAACCCGAACATTGCCGATTTTTTCATTTTAAAACGTTTCATTTAAATGTCCCTCCATATTACCCCATTGAATGTCTTTTACCGACGGATCGCTTTCCGTCAGCACGTCCGCCACGACAAAATGTATACTGATTGTTGGTGCTTCATAGATTTTCATACACTTGCCTCCTTATAAAAAATTATTTTTTAATACCGCCCGGTGAAAGCCTCGTCGTCAACGTAAATATAATACGTGTTTGTTTTAACTTCACCATTATACTCTACCTCGTACACCAACTTCACCGTACCGTATTTTTCTAATTTAAGGCGATACGCGCCGTTTTCCTTGGTAAGAACCGTATAGGATTCCGAGCCGCTCTCGCACCATTTTACCGTAATTTTCGATCCGCTCGGCGCAAGCGCATCGCCAAGCGTTATCGTTTCGCCCACAACGGCTTTTGCAGGCACTTCAGAAGGAAATCTGATTTCATCGTACAGCGCCGTAAGCCCGTCGATATAAAACACGCCCGTATATTCCGCCGTACCTGCCGCGCCGTTCGCCCGCATATAAAATCTCGTGATCCGCGTTACGCTTGCGCTTAACGTAAACACGTATTTATGCGCCCCTGCTTCAAGATCGAGCGTTGCGGATTTCCAGCCTGTTCCGTCGTCGATACCCAATGCCCAGCCTGCCACTGCAACGTCTGTTTTCACCCAGATTTCAAATTTGTTCGTGGCATACGCAAGAGTTTTCGGATCGGCGGAATAATCGTACCCCGCCCAAGCGTTGTTCGTAGGCTTGATCATCATAGAATATCTGCCGTTCGCCGACCACTCTTCGGATATCGAATCTTCAAAACAACTTGCGTAGTCTGCAATTTTCGCGCCGACGCCGTGATGATTGCCTGATTCGTCCGTTTCCGCGTCGAAAATGCTTTCGGCGGTACGCACGTACACGGCGTATTCTTTTTCGGCTGTTCTTCCGTTTCTCGTTACCGTCTGCCGAACGATATAATCGCCCGTTCTTTCAAACGTTAAAAGATAAACGCCCGCGCTTTCCGAAATTTCCGTTTCGCTATCCGAGCCTTTCGCCCTGTAATACGTATGCACGGAAATTTCGCCGTCTGAAATCGGTTTTTGTATGGTGAGCGTTTCGCCGGCGTTCAGCCCCGAACGCACGGTTGCCCACTGCACCGCAATGTTTTTCACCGTTATCCTGAACGATTTTTCTATCGTGTATCCGTTCGTATTGATTTCGAATACTATTTCGCCTTCGCCCACCGCGCCGAATATCATCGAATATTTACCGCCGACTTTTTCGGCAATCGTGTATTCGGTATCGCCTTCGTTTTTGTATTTCGCGATTACCGTACCGTCGCGTACAACAGGCTCGTCGATCAGCACTTCTTTATCCACTTCAACTTCGGAAGGCATTTCGGGATATTCCACTTCCGCCGTAAACATTTTCACCGCGTCGATATATATCGTTCCGTAGCCCGGCTGAATACGGAAAATCATGCAACCGTCAATCGTTTGAATGGCTTTGTCTAACTGAATCACGTATTTGTGCGCGCCTGCCGTAAGATTTGCCGTACCGTGCGCCGTTACTCCGCCGCCGCGTAATTCTATCTCCCAGCCCGGAATCGAACGCTCGGTTTTTACCCACAATTCCACAAAATCACAAGGTTTGGCAAGTTCTATCTTCTTGCCCGCGCCGTTGTAATCGAAGCCTGACCAGCTATCCATGATAGGCACGATTTTCAGCGAATATTTTCCGTCCGCCGCCCATTCCGAGGACACGCTCGTATCGGAAGCGATCTCCTCGTATACTTTGTCGATCCAACCGTAATGCGCGCCGCTTTCGTCCGTTTCGAAGTCCATCACCGTAGCGTCGTCGCGCACCACCACGTTGTATACCATTTCGTCGCTCTTTCCGTCTGCCGAAACGGTAAATTTCACTTCGTAACTGCCCGCCGCCGTAAATTTGATTTTTCCGTTTTCCGCGTTCGTCCACTGCGCCGTGCCTGCAAGGCGATAACTTGTCGTAATTTCGGCTGTAATCCCTTCCGTTTCGGGCATTTTCAGCGTATATTCTTTATTTCTGTCGTACCCGGTTTGCATTTCGAAAAATCTTACGGGAAGATTCGTTACAAGCAATTCTCTTTCCTTAATCTCTTCGAATCCGCCGATTTCCACGCGATAAGCAAGTTTATAACTGCCTGCCGCAAGCGTAAGTTTCAAATAATCGTCGGTAAATTGATAGGTAGACTTCGTTCCGTTTTCGCTCGTTACTTCCAGCCACGCAGTCGCCGCGCTCATCTGCTTTTCGGTAAACGCCGCGGCAGAGTAAGTAATGCCGACGGGCTTATTTACCGTAAATTCTTTGCCGCCTACAACGATTTCGCTCTGCTCGGGAACGTCAAAATCAACGAGTTTATCGAAAGTAACGCTGTCAATATAAAAATCTTCTCCGCGCTTGATCTGTCCGCCGAACTTCGTGAAAGACGAAAACTCTTTCGGCAGTTTTACAACGTATTTATGCTCGCCTTTCAGAATGCGGACGTACGCTTCCGACCAGCCGTTTTCGGTAAGCACGCCGAGCGACGTTTCGCCGGAAACGTCTTTATCGGAATACGCGTAAAAAATCATTGCATTGCACGTTTTATCAAGCTGTATTCCCTTACCGCCGAATACCATACCTGCAAAAATATCGTAATATTTATGGCTCTTCATTAAAATCGAATACTTGCCGTCGTGCGACCAATTGGAGCTTAACGGCGTGGGATTGTTCGGATCGTAATCGTCGGCAACGCCGAGATGACTTCCGTCCGCCATTTCTTCGTAATCGAACGTAACGCCGTTGGCGTGTACGTAAATCGTCTTTTCGGCTATCACGTTTGCCACGCCGTCGGCATATACGCTGTATTTCAAGTCGACGTAAGCATTGCTATGAACCGCAAATCCATCATCGGCGGAAAGCCATTTCGTTCCGCCCTCTACGCGGTAGTATTTGTTTACCCGTACTTCGCTTGCGTGCGACTCGTACAGCGCGCCGCTCATTTCGGGATCGGGCAAATCTATCCGATCGCCTGCGTAATAATCTTTATCTATCTTGATTTCGGCATAGAATTCCTTGCCTTTCGCCGTTATGCCGATTTCTTTCGTATGTTCGCCGCCGAAAACGTCGATCACCGTATAACGAAGAATATACGTTCCTTCGCCCGTTTCTTCGCCGTACAAATTTATTTCTTCGCCCACGGATAAGCCGCTCTTTAACTCGCTGCCGCCCGTATACAACCGTATATCCAACGAAGATACCGCTTTCTTCGTAAAATCTACGATCTCAGGCACTACCAGCTTCTCGCCGTAAGCCACCGTTACCGCAGCAGAATCGGACGTGAAAATATCTTCGTCTGCCACCGCTTGCACGTTGTAAAAATTCACGCAGGAAACGTAAAGAACGTTTGCGTAGCCGTCGTTATTTTTCAAAGACAACCCGTTGAAACCCGATATAGCGAGATCTTCGAGATACCCTTTCACCGCGTTTACACCCTTTTGCAGCGTCGCGTTGAATTGTACGCGGCGATTGCCGTTCAGTATCAGTCCTACGGTTACATTCGCCGTTTTTTCGGAATAAATCAATATTTCGGCATAATTTACGTTGCTTACGTTTTCCGCCGACGTATCGGCAAAAATGCAGGAATTGAACTGCAACGCGCCGACGGCAGAATACAACGCCGATTTTTCCGCGCCGAACGCCGAAGTACTCTTTCTTGCAAACTTTTCTCCGCCGTACGCTTTGAAATCGTAATATTTTTCGTTTCCGAGATCAAAGGAATACGCGGGATTTGCTTTCAGCGTTTCGTTTGCGCCGTCTGCGGGAAGGTCGCCCGATAAGTCGATTTTTTCCAATTCAAGCAAAATTCTTTGCGAAGAAGATACTTCCAAAGAAATTCCGCTCAATCCCAAGGTGCGCGAAACGGGAAGCGAAACCGAGTTTTCGCCCGATTGCAGCGTTACGCTGCCAATTTTCGTTTTCAGCGCGCCGAAATGCAGGTACACGCCCGCGTTTACCGTTGCCGACTGTTTGTTAAGCACGGTAAGCCGCACGCTTTTATATTCTTCAACTGCTTCGTACCCGAAACCGGAGTTTGCAAAGGTATAGGTATCCGAAAATCCGCTACTTTGTAAAATCGTACCGCCAACGTATTCGCATAAGCCGTTCCGCCCGTAAATCACGCTCGTAAAAGAGGCGTCGGAGCCGTCGATAAGCGTACCCTCGCGCAACGCATGCACTTCGCAAACCGCTTCCGCGCTGTTTGTGCCGCCGTCGGTAGCAGTGTAAACGACTTCGAACACGTCACCTGCTTCCGCCGAAACAAAACCGTCGCTCACGCTTTGTACTGCGCCGTTTTTCTTCACGGTGTAAGCGAGTTCGTAAGAGGAAAAATCGTATACTCTCGGCTGCGGAATCGCAATTTTTCCGTCTCTCACCCAAACGAAAACTTTATCGCTGACAGAAATTTCGGGTGCGCGATCATCCGACACAGTGATTTTATAAGTGCAAAGCGAAAATTTACCCATTGCGGTTTCTGCTTTCACAGTAAGCGTATATTCGCCCGTTTCGTCAAACAGGTAAGAAGTAAGGCCTTCGTCGTCTTCCACCGCAAGATTTTCGCCTTCGATTTTCACCACGCGGATATTCAGATATTCTACGAGCGCCTCGTTTTTACAAACGACCTCCATCGTAGATATATCCGATTCGAAATCGTTATAAAGTCCGCAGGAAATTGCGACGTTCTGCGGCGCACGCACGATTTGCGGCGCGTCTTTATCAATTACGCTTACGCGGAAAGTAAAAAGTTTCGTATCGTCGTTCCGCTTAGCCGTAACGGAATAATCGTAATACCCGTACTCTCTTGGAGTAAAACCGAAGTTCTCATCCAGTTCGACGGAGTCGTTCCACGAACTTTTCGCCGTTATAATTTCCGCCGTTACGCCTTGAGGCAATACCATTTCTAACTTATAGTATTCTCCCACGTACGCTTCTGCGGCGCTCGTAAACGTTATCGACGGAAACTCTCCGCTTTCTACGTCAGTATCATTCTTTTTGCATGATTTGCACGCAACCGCCGTGGCGGAGCATAACAAAATGCAAACCGAAACGAGAAGCGCTTTGATTACTCGAAATAATTTTTTATCTGCCATAATTTCTCTCCCTAACCGTTTTTTACCGTGCGCGATAATTTTTTAAAAATACGCGCCGATGCGTCTTAAGAGTCCTCCTTTTTATTTCACAACAACCGCCAGCCCGTCGTAAACGATTGTAATACCCGTGCCTTCGGCAGCTTTGCAAAGTTCCTCGTGTGTGCCGCCCCAATGGCAGAAATGCGTAGCGAAAATTTTTGCGTCGTCTTTGATAATTCCGCGTTTCTTCAACTTTTCGCACTCCTCCGCCGCCTGTTTCAGATTCATATGTCCGAAATACTTTTCCTCGATCGTACCGAAGGTGCAATCGATTGCCACTATATCCGCCGCTTTTCCGTTTTTTTGCATCCATTCCGCAATTTCATTTTTCACTTCGCCGGTATCATACAAATGCAGATACCCACGATTTCCGTCCTCAATGAAATATAAAAGCGCACGTTCGTCAGGCATATGCACGGCATTAAACGCCGTAATTTTTCGCCTACCGACATGAAAAGTCCGATAGCTTTCCACGCAATGTAACCCGAAATTTTCCCCGAGATTTGCCGAATCGATTTCTTTTTTCAATCTGTCGATAACAATTTCATTTGAGTAAATATCGATTTTTTTTCGATTTTTACTGCTCAGCATCGAATTTACGATATCGTCAACATAAAAGTGATCGGAGTGGCTATGCGTAATCAGCAAAGTTTCGATTTTATTTCCGTCTATCCCGAATTTAATCGAATTCGAGAAGAAATCCGGCGAAAAATCGATGAGCAAATCGTCATCCACCATCAGCCCCGCTCTCGTCCGGTTTTCTCTTCCTTTGTGCAACCGTGCCTTTTCACACACCGCGCAACGGCAGAACAAATCGGGGATTCCCTCCGAAGCGCCTGTTCCTAAAAATTTGATTTTCATAAATTATCCGACCACCTTTTTAAATACGGGCAACTTATCTATCGGCGCGGCTACCGTATGTCTGCCTTCTTTATAAATTTCTCCGTCTGCAATATCCTGCCACTCGCCGCGCGGAAATTCCACGGAAATTTCCGTTACGTCCTTATCAAGAACGGGCGCCACCAGATACGCTTCGCCTAGCATAAACTGCGTTTTCATTCCCGCAAACCGATCTTCCGCAAACTCGTATTCCATATATCTCACCACGGGTTGATTCGTTTTCGAAGCGTTTTCGATCAGTTCTATGATATACGGCAACAACTTTTCGCGAAGCGCCATCGCCTTTTTGCAACATTCCGCCACGCGGTTTTCTTCGTGATTCCACACGTCGTAAGAAAACTGCACCATCGGCATTAAAATCGAAGCCTCGCACCAACGGATAATCAGCTCAGAATCTAATTTCGAAGTGTCGATAAAATCGGAAGACATTCCCCCGCCGATCATATCGGGGCAACCGTAATAATACCCTACAAGCCCCTGCGTAAGCATTCCCGGGAGCACCCCTTCCAGCCCGATCAGGTAATCCTGCGGCTTGTTCTTCCATAAATGAGCCTTATCGTTCAGCCGCTGAATAATCGGCTTGCCCGCAAGTTTGTAACACGCCCGCGCCTCTTTTAAAGGATTGTCGATACAATCTATGTACAGCGACGATAACAGCGAAGCGTCGCGATAATCAATTCCCGTATACATTGCGTCGCCGCCGTCGAGTTTGAAACCCTCTGCACCGTATTCCTCTTCCAAAAATTTTGTCTGTTCGTTAATCCATTTCACCGCGCTCGGCTGTCTGAAATCGAGCATGGCGGAATACCCTTCCCACCAATGAATAAACTTCGGCTTATCGCCGTCCGTTAAAACGCGCTTGTTTTCCATATGCTCGAAAATACCCGGAGAAAGATACGGCGCATCCGGCGATACGTACGGGCAAAGCCACATAGACACCGTAAACCCGAGTTCTTTCAGCTCTTTCATCATCGCGTGCGGATCGGGGAAGTTTTCCTTGTTAAAATCCCACACGCCGTAAGCGCGTTGCCACGTGTCGTCTATGATGATTATGCCGGGTTTATACCCCTTTTCAACAATCGAACGTGCATAGCGCAAAATCTTTTCCTGATTCTGTTTCCACAAAAACACCGTCCAGGAGCAGTATTGCGGTGCTTCGAACGCTCGCTTATCGGGAGTAGTTCCCGTTGCGGGATAGTATTTTTCGGCGGCGGCAATCGACGCTTCTTTCAGAGTCTTCCCTGCACGCTCGAATTTTACTTCATCATTCGATATTTCAATCGTTCCGTGATCAAAGCGCACCTTTCCACCGTTGCCGCACCAGAAAAATCTGCCTTTATTGCTTAAAAAAATCGGATTGAACTGATTGCACGATTCATTCACTCCGGTATCGAATTCGTAACAATCGTTTTTCGAAAGCGGGTATTTATCGGCGTGAAAAACAACGCCGCCGTACCACAATTCGTCTGTCAAAAAACCGATTTTTTGCATATTCTCTTCCTTTGCCGAAAATTCAGCGATAACTTTACCCTAATATTATCTCACAACTGCCGCAGCAAGTCAATACACATTTCTTACCAATAATTGCATATTTATTACCTGCTTTCCATTTTTCTCTTGACTTTTATTTTGCGATGCTTTATAATGAATATGCTTGCGTATATTCTTTATTTTTTTATCGGGTTTGATTATCGCACTGGAGTCGATTTCTTATGAACAATCACAAAATTTACTGTATCAACGCGTCTGCACATTTCACTTCGGTCAGTTTGATTTCCGCCTACGATTCTCATATTTACGGCGAACATCACAACCCTTTCGTATCGAATAACGAACAATACGAAATGCACTGTATGCTGTTTACCCTGGACGGATCAGCGCATATCGCACTAAAAGACGGAAGCGTTATCGACATATCGCAAAACGATGTGTTTTTCGGGAAAAATTCCGCCATCGATTATATGGAAAGCAACTGCGAACACTGGCACCAACTTGCCTACTGGTTTGCCGTACAAAATATCAAATTACCTTTAAATCGCGTATTTCCCATAAAGAATATGGATCAGAAAAAAGAAATTCGCTACATGGACAGGGTGATTTTTCTGATGCAGACGCAACAGGAAAACAATATCAATTATGCAAACGCGCTGTGTGCGAAGAAATTGTTCGAAGTTTTGGGAACAGTCAATTATTTTCAATCGAAACAAAACGAAAAATTAGACGAAATTATTTCATATATCAATGCGAATATCGAAAGTCCCTTAACTTTGAAAGACGTTGCCTCCGCGTTTCGTTACTGCGAAAAACACTTAAATCATATTTTCCGCACTTCCATGAACATCGCGCCCAAAAAGTTTATCAACGATACCAAACTCGACAACGTATGTTTTTTACTTTCCACCACATCGCTCACCATACAAGAACTTGCCGAAAAATACTCTTACGCTTCCGCAAGCCACCTTACAAACTCCTTTAAAAAGAAGTTCGGATGTACGCCTACGGAATACCGTTTGAAACATACAAACGGCACTCAAATCTCCGTTCCGAAAAAAAATTCGGAGAGGGGGGGGGTAAATTGCGACTCACGGCCTCAACGCTGAAAAAAAACGTAAAAACAAGATAAAAAAAACAAAACGACTAACCAAACCGTCAACTATTTAAACCTTAATCGGTTGATGATACTCATAAAAAAAGGAAACCGAAACGAGAAAAACTCGCTTCGGTTTTTACAATGCCGCATCTGCCAATACCCCTTTATGTTCGCCGTAAGAAAGCACCGACGGAATATCCCGTTCGAAATAATCCAAAGGTTTGGCAGGTTTTTCGTTTAACGGAAACAATACCTTGATCAAGTCAAACGCTTTACGATCCAGCAAAGACAATTTATCCGAAAGCATCAAAGTACCGCCCGCTGCGCTCATAAACGTAACGAACGTACGAATTTCCCGCTCGTTCCGCGTACATAATCTGAACGTTTCACTGTCGTGCTGCGAAGGAAGTCTCACCATATGGAAACCATTCTTATCAATCTATAATTGATACTCTTAAAGATGTAAACTATGCAGATTATATCAATAAGGTTCAAGTCCTGTTTTTGCTCAGAAAAGGCAAAAAGTCAGCATAAAATTAAAACCTATCTTACTATAGGAAAAATCCCCTATTTTTACCAGAAAAGTAGCAAAAACCCTGAAAAACTCATCGTTTTTCAGGGTTTTTACAGTGGACAGCATTTTTATCCACTAAACATGGCGCAGAGAGAGGGATTCGAACCCCCGGATGTTGCCATCAACAGTTTTCAAGACTGCCGTAATCGACCTCTCTACCATCTCTGCATAAAATGATTACGTTAAAATACAATCGCGGGAAAACTGCGAATCGCCCTCTCCCCAAACTGCACGAAACTCTCCGTACAATCCGCCGAAACAGCGACATCGGGAAAATCCGCCGCAACGCAAAGGCCTACTTTTCAAGACCGCCTTCGTCGTACCCTCTTCGTCCCCTTATATTCCCGTCGGTATTTTCAAAGCCTTTTTATTATATCCCGTTTCAATAAAATTGTCAATGATTTTGAGCGCCTCGCCGATTTTTTCTCTTTCTGCTTTCGACTTGCTTAAACCCGTTTGACAAAGCCGGGGGAATGTGCTACAATACCTCTAACGATTCGGGAACGCCCGTTAAAGGCGTACATTTTCGAGAAAACAAAATATGAAATTAAAACCAAAATCAAAAATGACCGTGTGGCAATTTCTGTCGCTGGGGTATCTTATCGTCATCATTGCCGGCAGCCTGCTCTTATTTCTGCCGTTTGCGACGAAAGACGGACAATCCACCACTTACATCAACGCTCTGTTCACCTCCACATCCGCGACGTGCGTGACGGGGCTTGTCCCCTACGACACCAACACGCACTGGAGCCTTTTCGGGCAGATCGTCATTATTATACTTATCCAGACCGGCGGACTGGGATTTATGACCTTCGTATCCGTCCTGTTTAATTTGTTGGGCCGACATATGGGGCTTTACGAACGCAAGGCTCTCATGCAGTCCGCGGGAGAGGGACGGTTGAGCGGTATTCGCCGCCTGGTACGGCGCATCTTTATCGGAACCGCTATTTTTGAAGGCTTGGGCGCTATTTTCCTCTCTATCCGCTTCATTCCCGATTTCGGAGTGGGAAAAGGCATCTATTATTCCGTCTGGCACTCGATTTCCGCATTCTGCAACGCCGGATTCGACCTGATGGGCGGGGTGTTCGGCGAAGAAACGTTTGTCTCTTTTACCCATTACGCCGCCGATCCCGTCGTCTCTCTCACTATCGCCTTTCTCATTATCATCGGCGGACTCGGTTTCTGCGTATGGGGAGATATCGTCGATAACAAGGGCAACGTCAAAAAATTCAGGCTGCACACCAAAGTCGTGTTGCTGGTAAATACGTTGATGCTCGTCGCCTCCACCCTCCTCTTTTTACTTTTCGAACGCAACAACCCCACCTACGGAAGATTTTCCACGGGCGAAAAATGGCTGGTTGCTTTTTTCAACGCCACGACGCCGCGAACGGCAGGATTTAATACCATCGATCTCAATTCCCTTTCGGACAGCGGTTATCTGCTCACCATCATGCTGATGTTTATCGGCGGAAGCTCGGGCTCGACCGCAGGCGGAATCAAGATCAGCACGCTCGCCGTCATTCTTATGGGAATGGTCGCCGTATTCCGCGGCCGCAAGGATATCAATATCGGAAAAAAACGGGTGGAATACTCGCTGGTCAATCAGGCGCTTGCTATCTTTGTTTCCTGCCTCATCATCGTAATGACGGCGACGCTGCTCATCTGCGCCATAGAGCCCGACGCCTCGGCTTCATTCAGACAGGTATTATTTGAAACAGTGTCGGCTTTGGGAACCGTGGGGCTGAGCCTTTCGCTGACCCCTATCCTTTCCACCGCTTCAAAATGTATCATTATTTTTCTCATGTACGCGGGCAGAGTGGGAATCCTCACCCTGGCGCTCGCTTTCGGCGAAAGCCGTAAATCTTCGGAAGTAAAAAAGCCGCTCGACGCGCTGCTCATCGGCTGACGCACGCAGCTATAAGGAGTTTTTATGAAATCCATTTTATTGATCGGTATGGGAAAATTCGGGCAGACGCTCGGGACGAGACTGCTGAATATGGGCGACGAGGTTATGATCGTCGATAAAAACGAGGATATCATCAACGCTTTGGCGCCCAAATACACCAACGCACTAATCGCAAACTGTATGAACGCGGACAATCTTTCCACGATGGATATCCCCTCTTTCGACGTCTGCGTGGTGGCGATCGGGGACGACTTCCAATCCTCCCTCGAGATCACCTCTCTTTTGAAAGACCTCGGCGCGAAATACGTGGTTTCCAAGGCGACCACGGAGATCCAGCGGAAGTTCCTGCTCCGCAACGGCGCAGACGAAGTCATCTATCCCGACCGCGATATCGCCGAAAAGCTGGCCGTTAAGTTGAATTCCGCAAAGGTATATGATTATATCGAGCTGGACGCCGAATATTCTATCTTCGAGCTTGCGGTGCCGAGCGAATGGTACAGGAAAAAGATCGTGGACGTTAACCCCCGCAGAAAATACGACATCAATATTCTTACGATCAAAAAAGGCCACAAAATCGTTTCCTCTCCCAATGCGGAATACGTATTTGAGGACGGCGACCACATGGTGGTATTCGGAAATACGGAAAAGATACTTGCGTTTACCAACAAGCGCAAGAAATAATCGAAACAATTGAAAACCCCGCCCGGGACATAAGCGTCGGGCGGGGTTTTCTAAAATCAAAGGAAAAATGGTCAAAGCTTTGTATATCGTTCCTTAAAGACGATGCCCGCCGTAAGGATAACCGCGGTGGCCGCCAGGCATACCGCCGCCCGAACCAGCCCGCCCAAGGAAAAATAGGCGCATAAATAAACGATAACGATCAGCGAGCCCGCTACGCCCGCGCCGCCCAGCATAAGAAGCACATTGCGCGCCGCCCGGACGACAGATTTGAAACGCCGCCCTTCCGACTCTCCTTCCCCGTCGGAAAGCTTATCCCGTTCCAGCGAACTGAAAAAGGAAATCACCGCGCCGAGCAATGCGACGCCCAAGCCGACCAGAGCAGGAAGCCAGCTACCCGCAAAGGACGAAAAGCCGTAAAAGCCGCCCGCAACGGTCAAAATTCCGCCGATGACGGTGCCGCCGATTGCGGCGTAATATCTCATCGGTCGTTTATTATCGTTTTCCATGGTTTTCCTCGTATGTTTATCCGAAAATGCTTTCTGCTTTATCTGTGCTTTCCCTTAAAGAAAAGCGCAAGCGTACCCGCGCCCGAGTGGGTGCCGATGACGGGGCCGATATAATTGATCCTGATCTCGTGGCCGGGGAAACGCTCCTTTACCAATTCCGCGAGATATTCCGCGTCCTCGATACAATCCCCGTGGCTGATGAATACGGGGTCGCCTTCCTCGAGCGTTTGCAGCTGTTCCATATATTTCATCAGCGCCAGCACCGATTTTTTTCTGCCCATCGTCTTGGAGACGGGCACAAGATGTCCCACGTCGTCCACGTGAAGCACGGGCTTGATATTGAGCACGGACCCCACGACGGCGGTCGCCGCGGAAACGCGGCCGCCCCGCTTCAGATGAAACAGGTTATCCACCGTGAAATAATGACACATATAAGGCTTCAGGGCCTCGGCATAGGCCGCAGTGTCCTGCAGCGTGGCGCCCGAATCCGCTTTTTTGACGACGTAATCGACAAAAAGCCCTTCGCCCATGGACGCGCAGAGGGAATCCACCACCGCGACGCTTCTGTCGGGATAAGCCTCTTTAAGCTCCTTGGCGGCCACGCGGTAGCTTCCCTCCGTACCCGAAAGCCCCGAAGAAAACGCGATTACGAGGATATCCTTTCCCGCGGCGAGATATTTTTCGAAATGCGCTTTCGCGGCCTCCGCCGTCACCTGATAGGTAGAGGGCATCGCGCCCGAACGCAGCTTCGCGTAAAACGCCTTCGCTTCCATCGAAGCGCCGTCCTCGCCCTCGTAGCTGACGCCCTCCATCAGAAAGCCCAGCTTGATACATTCGAGGTTATGTTCGTGAAAATATTCCTCGGGAAGGTCGCTCGAAGAATCGGTTATAATTTCAAAAAGTCTCTTTTCCATAAGTATATATATTATACAATACTTTTACGGCCGTTGTCAACCGTTGTCGCCGTTCTGCGTACAAAAAGGAGGATTTTGTCACGCGGAGAACGGGGCTTACTTGAGGACGTTGAATTTTTTCACCCGATCGGCCTCAAAGGCGACGGTCACCTTATAGACGCCCTTATCGCACACGATATCCATATCGGGCAGACCGTTCAGCTCGAAATATTCCCCGAAGGTTTTGGCAAAATCCTGAAGCACAAGGGACTTGCAGCCGTCGCTCATCACCGATTTGTCAGATTGTATCACGCTGTTGGTACGCTCGAAATTATCTTTGAGTTTTCTCATATTTTCAAAGCCCTTTTCTTAAAATGCGGCGAATATTGCCGATGACGCCCGAATATCTCCTGGTAACGTCGTAAAGCTTTTGTCTGTCCGAGAGCAGATTGCCCGCCAGAAGCTTAAACGCCCGCGTCTTGTCCGAAAGGTTGTTGAGGAACACGTCGTCCTCTTCGGGAAGAATCCCGAGAATAGGCGTCTTCAGGATTTCCTCTATCTCCTTGGGCGAGAGAATCTCCCCCGAGAGCAGCATATCGCCGCGTACCATGTTGATGACGAGGGAAACGGCGGCGGGCTGATAGCTTTTGAGGACGGTGATTACCTTATCCGCGTCCCGCAGGGCAGAAATATGCGGAGTGGTGACCACGATTGCTTCGTCGGCCGTCGCTACGGCGCGGTGAAAGCCCTCGTCGATGCCCGCGGGGCAGTCGATAAAAATAAAGTCAAACTGCGGAGAGAGGGTGTCCAGCACCAATTTGACCGCCTGCGGAGAAATATATCGTTCGGGCGCGGAGTGGTTGCTGGCGAGGATATAGAGATTTCCGAAATCGGGATGTCTCACCAACGCCTGCTTCGCCCGACAGCGCCCCTCGATGACATCTACAATATCGTAAACGACGAGGTTTTCCACCCCCGTCACCACGTCCATATTGTTCAATCCGAAATCGGTGTCGCAGAGAATCACCCGCTGTCCGCGTTTAGAAAGCTGCGCGCCGAGATTGGCGGCCACCGTGGTTTTTCCCACTCCGCCCTTTCCCGACGTTACGACGATTTTCCTTGCCATATGTACTTCTCTCCCTGCCGTTTTTCCTTTTTGCTTTTTTCTGCAAGGAAAATCATACCACACGGGAGAGCGTTTTTTTTGTTTGATTTTCTCTATATAGAAAGATTTTTGTCGAAGCCCTTGTTTTCTTCCCCTATAAAAGCGTTACGGAAAGGGTTTGCTTCCGGCTCTTTTGACCGTTAAAAAATTTTTTTGATTTACCCCCTAAAAACGCTTTACTTCGCTAAAGCGATAGCGTATAATAGTGTCATAAAACGAAAGGAGTGAAAAACAATGAAAAAATTTTTAGCGATTGTATTGGCGGCGGCGACGATCGGCATGGGCGCTGCGGGAATGGCAGGCTGCAAGGACAGAGACGAGAATACCATAGTGGTAGGCGTCACCGACTACGAGCCGATGGACTATCGAAACGAAGCGGGCGAATGGATAGGCTTCGACGCCGAGCTGGCGAAAAAAGTGCTTACCGACCTCGGCTATACGGTAAAATTCCAAGAAATTGAATGGGAGACGAAAATCGTTACGTTGAAAGCGGGCACGATCGACGTCATCTGGAACGGTATGACGATCACGGACGAACTGAAAGAAAATATTCTGCTTTCCGACGTCTATCTCGAAAACAGGCAATACGGCGTCGTAAAAGCAAGCGAGGCGGAAAGTTACACCTCCGCCGCCGACCTTGCCGGGAAAAAGGTAGCCTACGAATCGGGTTCCGCCGCCGAAGGCTTGGTGAAAGATATCGAGTGCACAAAAAACGGGATCGCCACCCAAAACGCCGCCGTTATGGAAGTAGCTTCCAATAAAAGCGACGTCGCCGTCGTCGATTACCTTCTGGCCGTCACGCTGACGAGCGAAGGCTCGGATTATTACGGAGACCTTGTCGCCGTAGATCTGGGCTTTGCGGTGGAAGAATTTGCGATAGGCTTCCGCAAAGAAGACACTCAGCTTTGCGCCGACGTCAACGCAAAGATCAAACAGCTGACCAAAGACGGCTTCGTAAAAACGCTCGCGGAAAAATACGGCATTGAAAATCAATTGAGAGCTTAAATCTATGTGGGAAGTTACCTTAACTCTGTTGCAGGGCTTCGGCACCACTTGCCTGATCTTTTTTCTCACGCTGGTGTTCGCCCTGCCCCTCGGCCTGCTGGTCGCCTTCGGCAGCATGTCGAAATTAAAAGTCGTCTCCTGGCCCATCAAGGCAATCATCTGGGTCGTCCGCGGAACCCCGCTGATGCTTCAGATCCTCATTATTTTCTACGCGCCCGGGCTGCTTTGGGGATGGCACGGCCTGGAACGCATGCCCTCGGTCGTCATCGCGTTTTCGCTCAATTACGCCTGCTATTTTGCGGAAATTTACCGAAGCGGTTTCCAATCCGTAGCCAAAGGGCAGTATGAGGCGGGGCAGGTGCTGGGCATGACAAAAACGCAAATTTTTTCGAAGGTAATCCTCATGCAGGTGGTTCGCCGTATCCTCCCCCCCATGGGCAACGAGATTATCACGCTGGTCAAGGATACGTCCCTCGCGCGGATCATCACCGTACAGGAAATCCTGCAGATCGCCTTCAGCCGTTACGTATCCAAGGGCATCATCTGGCCGCTGTTCTATACGGGCGTTTTTTACCTGCTCTTTGTGGGAATTTTGACGTTGCTGTTCAATTACCTCGAAAAGAAAATGAGCTATTACCGCATTTGACGGCAAACACGGAGAAAAGATATGGCCTTTCTGGAAGTTAAAAATTTGCGCAAACGCTTCGGGGATACCGAGGTGTTGAAAGGAATCGGCTTCACCCTCGAAAAGGGTGAGGTTATTTCCGTAATCGGCTCTTCGGGCAACGGCAAAACCACCCTGCTGCGCTGTCTCAATTTTCTCGAAATGCCCGAAAGCGGAAGCATTTCCGTAGGCGGCGAGGAGATATTCGACGCTCAAAAAAAATATACCGACGCCGTGCTTCGGCAAAACCGCCTGCGTTTCGGGCTGGTGTTTCAAAACTTCAATCTTTTTCCGCAATATTCGGCGTTGAAAAACGTGCAGCTGGCGCTCGATCTGCAAGCGAAAGAACGCTTCAAAAAGCAAAAAAAATCCGCCGCGGAATTAAAGCGCGCCCTTTCGGAAAACGCTTCGGCGGCGGAACAAATATTGACGGACGTGGGATTGAAGGACAAGCTGAAAAATTACCCCTGCGAATTGTCGGGCGGGCAATGCCAACGAGTGGCGATCGCGCGCGCCCTCGCCTTGAAGCCCGAAATTCTCTGCTTCGACGAGCCGACCAGCGCCCTCGATCCCGAACTGACGGGCGAGGTATTGCGGGTGATCAAAGGCCTGAGAAGCGCAGAACGCTCGATGATCATCGTCACGCACGAAATGCAGTTTGCCAAAGAAATTTCCGACAAAGTGATCTTCATGTCGGACGGAGTGATCGAAGAGGAAGGCACTCCCAAACAGATCTTTGAAAATCCCGTCGGCGAAAAGACAAGAGCCTTTCTCAAAAATTACGCCGACGGAAACGCAAGAGGCGAAATATGACCGACAAACAAACCATGCACGATTATCTTTTGGATCGGCTGACGAAGCTGGACACCCCCGAGGAATGCGAGATATTTCTTCAGGATCTGTGCACCTTTGCGGAGGTGGACAATATGGCCCAGCGGCTGTATTCCGCAAAGCTGATGCTGGAGGGAAAGACGTATTCGCAGGTAATCGAGGAGACGCAGATCTCCTCCGCCACCTTAAGCCGCGTTTCGGTGTGTATCAAACACGGCAACGGGGGTTACCGCACCGTTATCGAAAAATAATCGGACAAAGCTTTTCTTTCCGACGGATACGGAGTTTTCGTACCCGCGGTTTTTTGTATCTTTTTTTGCTTTATTTGTTGCGTTTATAAAGCTCCGAGCACACCTCGGACAGCTTCACGCCCTTTTCCGCCAGAAGCACCATCATATGATAGAGGAAATCCGCCGCTTCCGCGACCACTTTGGAATTGTCGTCGTTTTTGGACGCGATGACAAGCTCCACCGCCTCCTCCCCCGCCTTCTTGGCGATCTTGTCGATGCCGCGGGCAAACAAAAAGCTTGTATAGGACCCTTCTTCGGGGTTCTTTTTTCTTTCTTCCACAATGCGCTGAAGCTTGCCGAACATTTCGCCGCCGATCTCGTTGTCCTCGCCTTTGATCTGCTCCGCAAAGCACGTATATGTCCCCGTATGGCAGGCGAAGCCCTTTTGGCGCACCTTCAGCAACAGACAGTCCTTATCGTCGTCGAGGAACGCCGTAACCACTTTCTGCGTGTTGCCGCTCGCCTCGCCCTTTTTGCGGGGCAGGCCGCTCGCGGGGTCGTAATAATAAACGTACCCCGAAGCGAAGGTCTTATCGACGCATTCGCGGTTCATATAGGACTGAAGAAGCACCTCTCCGCTTTCGTAATCCTGCGCGATCACGCAGACCAGACCGCTTTCGCCGAATTTCAGCTCGTCCGTATTCACTTTTTTCGTTTTCATCTCAAACATATCGTAACCTCCGCGGCGGGATATTTTTTCCGCCGTCTGAACTTCTCTTTTATTATACTACAAAATTCGCATTCCGTCAATATGTATAAATAAAAAATTCGGCGTAATATTTTTTTCACAAATTTCGATTTTCCCGCAAAAAAAGAAAACGGGCCCCGTTTGAAGGAGCCCGCATATGCGGCTTGCGGCAAATATTTATTTTTTTGTCCATTTTGCGTATAATTTCGTTTCGACGAATTGCAGGTTCCCGTCTTCGTCATGTTCCGCTTCCGGTAGTCTGTCTTCGTCAAAATTCCATTCGTTCGTACAGGCCGATTCCTTATACCAGCCGCCGAAGGTATATCCTTCTCGTATCGGCTCATACGGCGTGTTTTCGATCCTACCGCCATACGTAAACTCATTGATAAAGAAATATCCGTCGTTCGGAGCTTTGTCATAATTGAATAAGTACGACGTGTTCGCTATTTGAATGAAAAATATAAATATATAATTCTTACCATTTTCATCACTAAAATTCCCACTTCCATATTCACCTATGCGGATTTTATGCTTATCTATTTTATAGGAATAATATCTGTCATTATATCCGTTTCCCTTATCTTCTATAAATTTTTCAATCTCCGATATACACTTTTTATATTTCGATTGATTTATATAAATTATTCGCTCTATCTGCTCCTCGCTCGATGCATAATGCAATTTTCGTATGTTGCTAATGAAGTAAGGCACGCTCAATTTATCCGAAACAAAAAATTGTTCTGTTAAACTTTTTGAACCTATTGCTTCCGATCCATCAAAATAATCTCTATCACAATTATAAGGAAAATACGCTCTCTTTACATTATCTAAATAAAGGAAGTAATGCCTGTTATCGGGCACGATTGTATGAATGCTCGGTACGGTATAAGAGCTATAATACTTTACAATCTCCTTTCCCTTATAATGCGACGGCACGTACACCGTTTCCGGCAAGTTCTCTTCCGCTCCTATAATGGTATAACTTTTTTCCCCGCCATGGTAGCGAAACTGCCCGTCGCTTTCATAGCTCAATCCGTCGTTTTTCCCCGATAAACACCCCGTAAACAGTACGCTTATCATCAAAAATAAGCCGCTCAACACCAAAATTCCGATTTTCTTTTTCATGCCTTACCCCCTTACTTTTTTATCCATTTTGCATATAATTTCGTTTCGACAAATTCCACATTCCCCTCTTCGTCATATTCCGTTTCCGGTAATTTGTCTTCGTCAAAATTCCATTCGTTCGTACATGCCGATTCCTTATACCAGCCGCCGAAGGTATATCCTTCCCTGATCGGTTCATACGGTGTATTTTCGATCTTGCCTCCGTACTCAAACTCATTGATAAAGAAGTATCCGTCGTTCGGCGCTTTGTCATAATTGAATAAGTACGACGTGTTCGCTATTTGGATTTGAAATTTACCATAGCATATTCCTCGATCGCTGTAATATTTTCGTTGAGCTTCAATTATATTTTTCTCTACTTGGAATAAAAAGTTTTTATTATTATATTCATCTTTGATAAACTCGGAAATTTCCAATACACACTTTTTATAAGTTTCTTGCCTTATAAAAAACCTCCCTGTGGTTTCTTCTGGCCATATCAAAGAATATAAGTCATCAGCTCGATCAATAAAATCAGTCAAATCGAAACCATTCGATGTATAAAACTGTTCAGTTAAACTTTTCGAACCCACTTTTTCTGTCCAATCAAAATAGGTTCTGTCACAATTATAAGGAAAATATACTCTTTTTACATTATCCAAGTAAAGCCAATAGTACCTCTCATGTCCGCCTCCTATCGTTAACGGCGGCGTATAAGTTGTATTATAACTCACTATCTCCTTTCCCTTATAATGCGACGGTACATATACCGTTTCCGGCAAGTTCTCTTCCGCTCCTATGATGGTATAACCTTTTTCCCCGCCACGGTAGCGAAACTGCCCGTCGCTTTCATAATTTAATCCGTCCGACGAATTTATGCACCCCGTAAGCAACACACTCATTACTACAAATATGCCGCTTAATATCAATGTACCGATTTTCTTTCTCATTCCATTTCTCCTTAATTTTTTGTCCATTTTGCATATAATTTCGTCTCGACAAACCGTATTTCCTGTTTAAGCGTTTCTGCCCGATCGTTCAGTCCGATATAGAAAACTCCGCCTCCTCGATATCGAGTTTATCCATTTTCACCGCAAAGCATCTCTGCATAGGCGTCGAAGCGTCAGGAATTGAAGGGTATGCGAAGCAGCCTTTCGGACGCACACTTTTTACTTTTATCTCCAAAGCTTGGTTATCCACGGAAATTTTATTAATCTCATAAGGTCTGCCCATATAATAACAGGTAAAAAAGCAAAGCACCAGCATTTCCTTTTCAAAATCTATGTCTATCCAAGCTTCTGCAAATATACCGTCAAATGTTTCTTGGTCTTTGACGATATGCTTTATGAATTTGGGACAGGCTTCACCCGCATAGCAACCGTCTCCGTAATACGCGTTCTGCGTCAGGTTGGCTTCCAAAAATTCTTTCTTCATTTCCGATTGCGCGTTGTCGTAGATTAAGGCATTATATTTTACGTTACCGCATGCCGCCGTCATAAAAAATACGACGGCCGTAAACATTATAATAAATATTTTCTTCATTATCCTTTTTCCTCCCCCGATTTATATTATAACGAGCAAAGGCTCTTTTGTCAATAGCCAAAAAAGAAAACGGGGAAAACTCCCCCGCTTTCTTTAATTGAGCACCACGTCTTTTAAGCTGTTATATTTTTTAATCGCCGCTTCGCGCAGAGCCGCCGTATCGAAGTGCCCCTCGAAGGCCTCGTCCGACATCTTTTTCGCCGCAAAAATGACGCTCGTCGAATATTGCAGATTTCGTATCTCGTTAAGCATTTTTCCCGACTGCCGCGTACCGAAAAAGTCGCCGCTGCCGCGCATTTCCAAGTCCTTTTCCGCGATTTTGAAACCGTCGGTATTGTTTTTTAAGGTCAGAAGCCGCTCCCGCGCCGTTTCCCCCTCCGAACCCATCAAGAGGAAGCAGTAGCTCTTGTCCCGCCCGCGGCCGACACGCCCCCGAAGCTGGTGCAGCTGGGACAGGCCGAAGCGTTCGGCGTTGTAAATCACCATGATTGTGGCGTTGGGCACATCGACGCCGACCTCGATCACCGTCGTCGAAACGAGACAGTCGTACGCCTTATCCTTAAACGCCTGCATGATCTCCGCTTTTTCCTTATCCTTCATGCGGCCGTGCAGCAGAGCGAACCTGACGAAGGGCAGACGGTTTTTCAGCTCCTCGAACAGCTCCTTCACGCTGATAAGCGTCCCCTCCTCGTCGTCCTCGTCGATTTTCGCGCAGACGAAATACGCCTGTTTCCCCGCGCGCGCTTCCCTGCCGATATAGTCCAGCATATCGTCGTAACGGTTTTCGGAAATAATGCTCGTCGCCACCTCCTGCCGCGCCCTGGGCTTATCGGAAATGGTGGTGATGTCGAGGTCGCCGTAAAAAATCAGCGACAGCGTTCTGGGAATGGGCGTCGCGCTCATCACCAGCATGTCCGCGCCCTCTCCTTTTTCCGCCAAAGCGTTTCTCTGCGCCACGCCGAAACGGTGCTGCTCGTCGCAGACGATAAAGCCGAGGTCGGGGATCTCCACGTCCCCCTGAAGCATGGCGTGCGTACCGCATACGATATCGATTTCCCCGCCCCTGAGCCTTGCTTTCAGCTCCCGCTTCTCCCTGGCCGTCATGCCGCCCGCGAGATATCCCACTCTGCACTCGGGAAAATACTTTTCCAGCAACGCGAAATTTTGCGCCGCCAGCACCTCCGTCGGGGACAAATACGCCGCCCTGAGGCCGCTTTTCACCGCCATATAGATCCCGCAAAGCGCCACGGCCGTCTTGCCGCTGCCCACGTCCCCCTGCAAAAGGCGGTTCATGCGGGAGGGCGAGTGCAGATTTTCGAAAATCTCGTTGACCGCGCGTTTCTGTCCGTCGGTAAATTCGAAGCCGAAGCGCAGGGCAAACTCCTTCACCTGAGCGGCCGTCACCGAATATTTATGAATACGCACGTCCTCCTTGTCCCCTTTGATAAGCTTGAACGCGGAAATGAGGACGAAATATTCCTCCGTGGCGATGCGCTCCGCGGCGGAGTCCTTCGCCGCCATATCGGGCGGATTGTGTATGTCGAAATAGCATTTTTCGAGGGGCGCCAGACCGTATTTTTCTATAATCTGCGGCGGAATGACGCTGTCTATCTTCGCCTTTTGAAGGGCCTCCTTTACGGCGTCCCGCACGATCTTCTGCGACAGGGAACCCTTGAGCGAATACACGGGCACGATTCCCTTTAAGCGGTAATTTTTATCCAGCGGCTCGAAGGTGGGATTGACGAGGGAAATCTGGCCGTACTTGTTCTGCACCCGCCCGTAAAAGAGGTATTCCCCCGCCTTGAGCTTGTCCCGCACATAGGGCTGGTTGAACCAGACGACGGTAAACGGCAGGCCGTCCTGATTGCAGTACGCCTTCACCGGCTTTAAGCGGCTCATGTAATTGACGGGCGCGACCTGCACCACCTCGCAGGCCACGAGGGCCATATCGTTGTGATACGCGCCGCGCAGGGAGGAACGCTCGGTGAGGTCGAGATAGGCGCGCGGATAAAAGCGGACGAGATCCTCCGCCTCGAATATTCCCAGCTTATTGAAATCCTTTTCCCGTTTTTCGCCGACGGCGCGGAGCAAGGACAATTTCACGGCACGCCTCCTTTCGATTTTTCAAACGATAAAGCGGAAGAACCGACTCCGCCGCTCCTCCCGCTTCCGTAACTTCTATATATGCAAGAGACTTCCGTCTCCGTTTTAAGGAGTTTCCTCCTCTTCTCTCATTTTAATTTGCGGAAATCGCCGAATAATTATACTTTATTCCAAGGAAATAATGTAATAATATACAGGCTGGCCGCCGCTGTGGTAATCCACGTCGCAGTCGGGATACTTTTCCGCGATCACGCCGCAGAGCGCTTCCGCCTCGTCCTCTTTCACGTCCTCGCCGTAATACAGCGTAATGACCTGATGCGAATCCTCCTTCATGTGCGCCAAAAGCTTCATCACCGTCTCTTCCACCGACGACGACTTTGCCAAAATCTTTTTGTCGTCCAAGCCGATGATATCGCCCTGCTTGATGGAGAACCCGTTCATGCTGGTGTTGCGCACCGCATAGGTGACCTGCCCCGCCTTCACGTTGTCCATCGCGTGGATCATGTTGGTCTTGTTTTCCTCGGCGCTGGATTCGGGATTGAACTCGAGCGCGGCCGCGAACCCCTGCGGAACGTTTTTCGTCGGAATGACGTGGATCGTGCGGTTTTCCGTCAACGCCTTTGCCTGCTCCGCCGCCAAAATGATATTTTTATTGTTGGGGAACACAAATACGTGCTCCGCGTTGATTTTCTGCGCTGCCGTCGCGATGTCGCTCGCCGAAGGGTTCATGGTTTGTCCGCCCTCTATGACGCGATCGACAAACAGATCCTTGAATATCTCCGCCAGCCCCTGCCCCGCGCAGATGGCCAGCATGCCCATCTCCTTCTTTTCCGCTTCGCGCTTGGCCTTCAGCTGACGGTTCTGCTCCAGCATGTTTTCTATCTTCGGACGGTCGAGCTCGCCCAGCTCCAGCGCGTAAGTGAGCGCCACGCCGGGCGTATTGGTATGCACGTGCACCTTCACCATTTCGAGGTCGCCGATGCAGATGACGCTGTCGCCCAGATTCATCAGCCGCTCGCGCAGTCTGTCGATATCCGCCAGCGTCGTGCTCTTTTTTAGGTTGATGATAAAAAATTCGGTACAGTAGGCAAACTGTATTTCACCCAGATCGAGGTTTATAATATCCGAGTTATCCCCGAAATCCTCCTGCGGCTGCGTTTCGGCCTGCGTCTGTATCTCGCCGGCGATCTCCTCGCCCGTCAGCGCCGCCTGAAAGCCCCGGAAAATGGTCATCAGCCCGACGCCGCCGCTGTCCACCACGCCCGCTTTTTTCAAAACGGGAAGCAGTTCGGGGGTCAGGGCCAGCGCCTTGTCGCCCTCCGCGATGACGTCCGCGAAAAACTCCTCAAAATTTTTCTTTCTCGAAGCGGCCTTGCCCGAATGTTCGCTCATCATGCGCACAACCGTCAGAATCGTGCCTTCCTTGGGGACGGATACGGCCCCGTAAGCGACCTTTGTGCCCGCCTCCATGGCCTTTGCAAAAGTGCGGGTGTCGAATTCCTTGCCGCATTCGCGCAATACCGAACAAATCCCCCTCAAAATCTGGGACAGAATAACGCCCGAGTTGCCCCTCGCGCCCTTGAGCGCGCCCTTGGAGACGCTGTCGCATACCTCCATAAAGGCATTGGAAGGACAGGCGGAAAGCTCCTTTACCGCCGACTGCATGGTGAGAGACATGTTCGTGCCCGTATCTCCGTCGGGAACGGGAAACACGTTGAGCGCGTCCACCTTGCTTCTGTTATTTTCGAGAAGCCGAGCACCGCACAGGATCATCTTGCGGAATTCGGTGCTGTTTATCGTTTTTTGCATTATACATGCTCCTTTGGTCTTGATAAAAAATAAAGGGGTATTCTGCAGCCGCCTGCGATAGAGTGAAAGATAAAAACGCGGCTTAAAAAACGGTCGTAATTTTAAGTAAAAACCCATGGAAAAAATCACATGGGAAAAATGCGCAGCCGAAAACGGCCCGCATCGCTTTTACAGTTTTACCCCGATGACGTTTACGTTTACCGTGTCCACGATCATCCCCGTGAACTTTTCCACCTTGTATTTGATCGCTTCCTTCAAGGATTCGGCGACGGCGTTCAACGAAACGCCGTACTTCATCATCACATAAACGTCGATATAAATTCTGTTCCCGGAGGTCGTCACTTTTGTGCCCCGTCCGCCGATATCTTTTTTCAGAAGCTCGGACAGGCTGTCGGTAAAACGGCGCGAAACCATCTCCACAATGCCGTAACATTCCATGGCGGTATGCGAGGCAATTTTGGCGATGGCGAGATCCGATATGGAAATTTTACCGTAAGCGTTGCTTGTATTGACAGACATAATCATTCTCCAAGTTCTTTCCTATTGTACATCATTTCCGCGCGTTTGGCAAGCAAAAATTTTCCTTTTGTAAATATTTTTTTATTTTTTTGTTTTTCGGGGTGCGTTTTTAATTGCTTTTTCGGCGCGATCATGCTATATTATTAATACTTGCTTTGCGCCCTACGGGCGGGAAGGCAAATTCATACGGTAATTTTATCCCGATCGGAGGTGTCAATATGTCAAGAGTATGCAGTATCTGCGGTAAGGGTCAGGCAAGCGGCAACAACGTCAGCCACTCCAATCGTAAGACGAGAAGAACGTTTAAGGTCAACGTCCAGAAGGTCTCCTATGTTCAGGACGGCAAGGAACAAAACGGCTACGTCTGCGCAAGATGCTTGAAGAAAGCGGAACGTGCCTAAATCACGGAAATTGAGGCTGCCTTATAAAAAGGCAGCCTTTTTTTCGTCCCTTGGCTTCTATGCTATGCGAGCGGCGGCGGAAATATTCTCAATACGTTTGTAAGCGCAAGCTTTTCGAGCAGGCGGGGGGAAAGCCCCGCCCTTTTCATGTCCTCGAAAAAGCGCGGCATCTCGTCCGCGCCCGCATACAGCGGGTCCTCGCTTCCGTCGAAATCCGTCCCGATCGCAACGACGTCCTCTCCGCCGACCGCGACGATATGTTTTACGTGCGCCGCAAGCCCCGCCGCGCCCGCAAATCGACGCACGAAATTGACGCCTACGACGCCGCCGAGTTGCGCCAGGGTCTTTATCTGGGCGTCGGTTAAATTGCGCCTGTGGGGGCAAATGCCACGCGCGAGCGAGTGGCTGGCGACGAGCGGCACGCCGAAGGCTTTCGCCATGTCCGCCAGCTCGAAAAATCCGTCGTCGGAAAGGTGGGACACGTCGGCGTAAATCCCGCGGGAAAACAGCTCCTCCGCCACGCGGCGGCCGAAGGGCTTCAGCCCGCCCCGCATGCCGCAGGGAAAGCCTAGACAGTTTTCGTCGTTCCAGGTAAACCCGAACATCTTTACGCCCGCGGCAAGCAGCGTCTCCAGCCGCGAGAGGTCATTTTCCAGCAGTCCCCCGTCCTCTATCGTCAAAACGCCGCGTATCCCCGCGCTTTTCAGTTCCCCCTCCGCCGCGCGAAAGGCGGAAAGAAAGTGCAGAGCGCGCCCCCACGGGTCCGACGAGGCGGAGCGGGAAAACAGGGCAAAACATTGTAAAACGCAATCTCCCCCGAGGAGCTTTTCGAGGGAGATCTGCGCGTTTTTCATATGTAGAAATTGTTCCGCGCCCCGTGCCGCCGTGAGCGTATCCGAGTGCAGATCTCCGTAACGCAAAGAATTCCTCTCCCCCCCGCGTTACGCTTTGGAGCGGCCCTTAAACAGGCGCAGAATCAGCCGAATCACCTTCGGCGGCTTCAAACAAATGATTTTTGACATCCTTCTCCTTGTTGATCGCGGCGAGGAGATATCCCCTGTCGCAATCGATTTCGGCGTTTTCGTTCACGCCCACGTTGGAGATGCCGCGGCAGCTGCCGTAGCAGAGCGTCAAATCGTCCGTGGGATAGAACAGCCCTCTGTTATTTATTATATGCGCGGCGCCGCCGAAGGGTAACAGGGAGACCGTTTTGCCGAGGATGTTTTTCAACGAAAATTTGCCCGTATGCACGGACAGGAGCGCGAAATCCGTAATCATTTCGCAGGGCATTCCCGCGAGGCAGGCGCGGTAAAGCAGGTGCAGATTGCCGAGAAAATGATCTTCGCGCCCTCCCCCGCCGCCGTAAAGCTCGATGCGGGTTATCCCCTTTTCCTTGGCGAGAGCGAGCATTTTTTCCAGCGCGATTTCCCCGTCCGTCTCATTTTTTTCGGAGGGGAAAATTTCTGCGGGGCGGGGGAAAGGAATTTCTGCCGCGGAGTCGAAATCGCCCAGATTTTCGTCGATACGCACCCTGCCCTTTGCCCAGTTATAGGCCCCGTCCGCGCAAAAGACCAGCGCGTTTGTATCGTCTATTTCCCCTTTGTACGGCTCGCCGTTTAACAGAATAACGCCCTTCATCTTCACGCGCCGCGCAGGGCCTCGATCGCCGCGCGGCGGTCTGCGGCTTTGAATACGGAGCTTCCCGCCACGATGACGTTCGCCCCCGCCGCTTTTACCGAACCGACGTTTTCGGGCGTGATGCCGCCGTCGATTTCAATGTCCAGGGCCTGCCCGCTTCTCTCGGCAAGCGAGCGGAGCGCGCGCACCTTTTCCAATACCTCGCCCATAAATTTCTGGCCGCCGAAGCCGGGAAAAACGCTCATGACGAGCGCCATATCGCACAGCGGAATCACGCTTTCCACCGCCGACACGGGCGTATCGGGATTAATCACCGCGCCGCACTTTGCGCCCGCGCGTTTGATGAGCAGAAGCGTTTCCTTCAAATTGTCTTTACAGGCCTCCGCGTGCACGGTGACGATATCCGCGCCCGCCTTTACGAAACGTTCGACATATTTTTCGGGCTGCACGATCATCAGGTGACAATCGAGCGGCAGCGAGGTGCGCTTGCGGATGTCCTCCACCATTTTTATGCCGAAGGTGATATTGTTGACAAAAACGCCGTCCATGACGTCGCAGTGCACGAGATCCGCGCCGCTCTCCTCCAAATTTTTCACTTCCTCGCCCATCTTCGAAAAGTCCGCCGAAAGAATGGAAGGAGCGATTTTGATTTTCCTCATAGGTTACTCCTTAAAGCTTTTATTTTTAAGCAGGACGTAGCACTCCTCGTCCATGAGCGCGCCGTCGAAACGAAGCTCGCTCTGCGCCAGCCGCCCCTCATAGGCAAAGCCGCACTTTTCCAGCACCCGTTTGGAGCGCAGATTGTGCGGATAGCAATAGGCCGAAACCAAATCGAGCGCCATGGGCCCGAACGCAAACCGTAAAACGGCCTGCGCCGCTTCCGTCATCAGTCCCTTTCCCCAATAGCTTTCCGACATGGCGTACCCGAGCATTCCCGCCTTCGGGTTTAACCGTTTGGGGTCGTCTATGACGCCGATGGTGCCGATCAGCTTCCCGTCTATTTTATGGACGATTCCGAAAATCCCCTTTTTGCCGCAAAAGACCTTTTCCAGCGCGTCCTCGCTTTCCTCCAGGCTTTCGTGCGGCTTCCAGCCCGCGTTTATGCCTACGTTGGCCTCGCGGCTGTAGGCGAACACCGCTTCCGCGTCCGAGGGGGACAACGGCCGAAGCAAAAGCCTTTCCGTCTCTATTTTACCGTTCATGCTTATCCTCTCTTTCCAGCCAGCTCGCCCGAAGCTGACCGCACGCGCCGCCGATGTCCGAACCGATCTGCCGCCGCAGCGTCGCGCTCAGACCGCCCTTTTCCAGCAGCCCCAAAAAGCGGTAGGCTTCCTTCTCGCCCGTGGCGCGCAGCTCCCGCTCCTTCACTTCGTTTAGGCGGATGAGATTGACGTGGCAGGGCTTTCCCTTGAGGAGGGACACCAGCGCGCGGGCATGCTCCTCGTCGCAGTTCTCCCCTTCGATGAGGGTATATTCGAAATAGTATCTTCTGCCCGTCCGCTCGAAATAATAGGCGCAGGCCTTCAGAATTTCTGCGATAGGATACGCTTTTGCGACGGGCATTACGCGCCTTCTCTCCCCGTCGTCGGTGGCGTGCAGGGAAACCGTCAGGTTGACGGGGATTCCCTCGTTTGCCAAAGCGTACATTTTCGGCACCAGCCCGCAGGTAGATAGGGAAATATTCCGCGCGCTGACGTTCAGGCCTTCCTCCGCCGTGACGTTGCGCAAAAATTTTATCGTCTCGTCGTAATTATCCAGCGGTTCGCCGCTGCCCATCAGCACCACGTTGGTCACGGCCCGTTTTCCCGTCCCTGCTTCTTCTTTATGCAGGGCGTTGACCGCAAGGATCTGCGAGAGTATCTCTCCCGCCGTGAGGTTGCGAACGAGCCCGCCCAGCGTCGAAGCGCAGAATTTACAGCCCATGCGGCAGCCCACCTGCGTCGAAACGCATTGGGTATAACCGTATTTGTATTTCATCAGCACGCCTTCGACGAGATTGCCGTCCGCCAGGCGGAAAAGATATTTTTCCGTGCCGTCCGAGGAAACAAAGGTGCTTTGTACGGCGATGCATTCGTCCTCGTATTCGCTTAAAAGCTTTTCCTTAAAGGACTTGGGAAGCGAAGTGATCCCGGAGATCTTTTTGCCCTGCGTCAGCCCCTCGTAAAGCTGCTTGGCGCGGAATTTCTTTTCGCCCATACTCTCCGCCAAGGCCTGAACCTCCGCATAGGACAGATCCTGTAAAATCTTTTTCATATTATCCGTTTCCGTCCTGTTTTTTCTTCAGCTTCGCCACGTAAAACCCCGCGCCGAACGCCGCGTCGGGCAAAAACTGCAAGCCGAATTTTTTGCGCTCGTTCGAGAGCGGGCTTTTTATCTCCGCCGCCGAAAAATCGGGATTTTCCGCCAAAAATCCCCCCACGATACCGTCGTTTTCCCGCTCGAACAGCGAACAGGTGGAGTAATATACCGTCCCGCCCTCTTTGACGTACTTCGAGCAGGCGGAAAGGATCTTCCCCTGCGTCTCCTTCAGCGAACGGAAGTCCTCCTCTTTGCGGAAGAGCTTGATATCGGGGTTTTCGCTGACCGTGCCGAAGCCCGAGCAGGGCACGTCGCAGAGCACCGCGTCGAATTTTCCCGCGTATTCGGGATGGAACGCCGAGCTGTCCTTCTGCTCCTCGAATACGTTTTTCACGCCCATTCTTTCCTTGTACTGTCTAATCAGCTCCACGCGATGCGCGTGCAGCTCGAAAGAAGTGATGCGGCCGCACTTTTTTGACAAAAGCACGGATTTTCCGCCGGGCGCGGCGCAGGCGTCGAGCAGGTCTCCGCAAGGCTCCACAACGTCGCAGATCGCGGCGCTGCCCACCGACTGAAAGGTGTAGTCCCCCTCGAAAAAGCCCTCGTCCCGCGCGAAATTTTCAAAGAGAAACATATGCGGGAAGGGAGCATTTATATGTTTTTTCGAAAGATATTTTTCCTCGTTTCTCTCGAAACGCACGCAGACGCCGCCGCTCTTTGCCGCGGCGATCGCCTCCGCGCGCGCCCCGTATTCCGCCTTCAGCATTTTCCAGGCGTACGGGGGATAGGAGAGGCGGATACACAGTCCCTCGTCTCCCGCGGGGATCGCCGCTTCCGTTTCCTCGCGCGAAAAGCGGCGCAAAAAAGCGTTGACAAAGCCCGCGACGCCCTGCTTGCCCAGCTTTTTGCAAAGCTCGACGGCGGAATCCGTCACCATATACCTCGGCTTGTCCATAAACAAAAGCATATAGAGGGAAATTTTCAAAATCGTGCGCACGGCCAGCTTGGGCGCCTTGGGCGCGTAGCGTCTGATACAGAAATTCAGATATCCGTCGTTTTCCAAAACGCCGTAAACGATCTTTACCGTCCGGGCGCGGTTGAGCTCCTCGATGTAGGTATCGGCGAGCGCCTGCTTCAAATGCGCCCCGTCCGAATAAATTTTCGCAAGGATTTGAAAGGGGTCGTAAACGGGATTTGTCAGCATGAAAATACCTGTCCCTTTTCCGCCTTCCGCCCGTTGAGGAAATCGGCGCCCCGCATGCGCTTGCCGCCCGCCGCCTGCACCTCCGTCAGCTTTACCGCTCCGCCTTTACAGGCCACCAAAAAGCCCTGTTTCGGGCCGTCGGAGAGAATTTCCCCCTCCCTTGCGTTCTCCGTTCCCTCGGGGCGGGAAGCGGCTTCCGCGCGATAGACGTTTAAGCGCAGCTCGCCCAAAAAGGAAAACGCCGCGGGTTCGGGATTCATGCCGCGCACCAGATTGACAATTTCGTCCGCAGACCTCGAAAAATCTATTTTCGCCTGTTCCTTGGTGATTTTTCTCACGACAGACGCCCGCGCCCCGTCCTGCTTTTTCAGCGTGTAATTTCCGCTTTCGATCAGCGGCAGCGCCTTTACGACCGCTTCCGCGCCGAGCAGGGAAAGCCGCTCCGACAGCTCGCCGTACGTCTCCGCCGCCCCGATCTCCGTTTTCAGAGCGAGAAGCATATCCCCCGTATCCAGCCCGAGCGCCGTCTTCATGACGGTGACGCCCGTCTCCGTCTCCCCCGCAAGCACGCAGCTTTGAATGGGCGACGCGCCGCGGTATTTCGGCAGCAGACTGGCGTGGATATTCCATACGCCTAAAGGAAAAAGCCCGAGCACGGCCTGCGTGAGTATCTGGCCGTACGCGCAGGTAATCATGACGTCTCCGCCCAGCGCCCGCAACGCCGAAATATCCTCGCGCAGCTTTTCGGGCTGAAGGACGGGGATACCCCGTTCCGCTGCGAAGCGTTTGACGGGCGGGGGCGTCAATACGCCCTTCCGCCCCTGCGGCTTATCCGGCTGAACGACGGCGCCGACCACCTCGTAGCCGCGCTCTATGATTTTTTCAAGGGGCTTTACCGCAAACAGAGGAGTGCCCGCAAATACGATCTTCATGATTTTTTTCCCGTTTTTTCACTCGGCCGCTTCCACGCGGAGCGCCTTGTCGATATAGAGTACCCCGTCCAAATGGTCGAGCTCGTGACAGATGGCGCGGGCGAAAAAGCCCTTTGCCACCAGCGTGTGCGCTTCGCCGCGCCTGTCCTGGTAGGCGAGCTTCACCTTCATGGGACGGGAGACCACGCCGCGCTTGCCGCGCACGGAAAGACAGCCCTCCCAGCCGCACTGCTCCCCTTTTTGCGCGACGATTTTGGGATTGATTAACTCGAAAAAGCCCTCCTCGACGTCCACCAGCACGGCGCGGCGCAAAACCCCTACCTGCGGCGCGGCCAGCCCCGCGCCCTCCTCCTTGCGAAGGGTCTCCTTCATATCGTCCAGCAAAAGCCCCAGCGCTTCGTCAAATTTTTCGACGGGGAAGCTCTTTTTTCTCAACGTCTCGTCACCCACTTGTACCACGTTTCTGATTGCCATATCCTTTTACTCCGTTTTTTAAGATAAATTTGTCGGATTTTCCTCCACCGACACCAGCACGTCCCTCGTCCGCGCCTCCGCGCACGCGTCGTAAACGAGCGGCAGCACGGAAGTGTCCGAGAGACGCATCAGCACCTGATAGCGGAATTTATTTTGAATCCGCTTGATCGGCGCGTGCATTTTATTGAAAAACAAAAATTTTTCCGCGTGCTCGGTATATAGGCGTTCCAGCGAAAAATACACGCCGCGCAGCGCCTCCAGCGCCTTTTTTTCGTCCTCGCCCGTCACTAAGACGCGCACGATTTTGGAAAAGGGCGGAAACATCGTCGCGGCGCGGAGAGAAATTTCGTTTTGATAAAAGCCCTCGTAATCGTACGCCACCGCATAGCGCAAAACGTCGTTTTCGGGGCTGAACGTCTGCAAGACCACCTTGCCCTTTTCCTCCGCGCGGCCGCTCCGCCCCGCCACCTGCGTAATCAGCTGAAAGGTGCGTTCGCCGCTTCGGTAATCGGAAAAATGCAGGCTCATGTCCGCGTCGAGGATACCCACCAGCGTCACCGACGGAAAATCGTGTCCCTTGGCGATCATCTGCGTGCCCACGAGGATATCCGCCCGCTTCTCGCCGAACGCCTTCAAAATTTTATAGTGTCCCTCTTTGCCGCTCGTCGTGTCGTTGTCCATTCTCAAAACGCGCGCGGAGGGGTACAGCTTTTCCAGCTCCGCCGCGATGCGCTGGGTGCCCGTACCCGCATACGACAGCTTGCGGCCGCCGCAGTCGGGACAGACGGTGGGCACGCGGTATTTCGCGCCGCAGTAATGGCATTTGAGACAGTCCTCGTCGCGGTGATAGGTGAGGGACACGTCGCACGCCTCGCACTTGGCCACGTAGCCGCACTCCTTGCAGATGACCGTCTGCGAATAGCCGCGGCGGTTGAGAAAGAGGATCGCCTGATTGCCCTCTTTTAAGCATTTGTCCAGCTCCTCTCTGAGGGCCGCCGAAAACGCGGAGTTGTTTCCCCGCCGCACCTCGCGCCGCATATCCGCGATGACGATTTCGGGCAAAGGCTTTCGGTTGATGCGCTTCTCCAGCCGTATCAGCCCAAATTCGCCGTCTATCGCCCGTTTATAGGTATCCACCGCGGGCGTCGCGCTGCCCAAAACCAGCTTGCAGCCGTTGTATTTCGCGCGCAGGTACGCCACGTCGAAGGTGTTGTAGCGGGGCGCGGTTTCGCTGGAGTAGCTGGAGTCGTGTTCCTCGTCGATGATGATGACGCCGAGGTTTTCAAGCGGCGTAAACACCGCGCTCCGCGCTCCGATGGCGATTTTCGCTTCCCCCGTGCGCAGGCGCCACCACTCGTCGAACTTTTCGCCCGCCGAAAGCCCGCTGTGCATAATGGCGGCGTTGCGGCCGAACCGCGCGCGCAGCTGCGAGAGCATCTGCGGCGTCAGCGAAATCTCGGGCACGAGAAAAATCGAGCTTTTGCCCTCTTTCAGACACTTTGCGATCAGCGTCAGATAAATCTCCGTCTTGCCGCTGCCCGTCACCCCGTGCAGGAGCTGCACCGTCCGCCCGTCCCTTTCTATCCGCTCCACCGCCGAGC
>ERZ827181.313-NODE-313-length-68907-cov-4.176930_pt1 | contig 68907 bp, 38 predicted proteins | sample MGYA00519778_ERZ827181 | MGnify/ENA primary metagenome ERZ827181 (study PRJEB31778, sample SAMEA3449273) | human gut metagenome | biome: human gut; feature: human-associated habitat; material: faeces | place: United Kingdom | collected 2010/2012 ...
GATCGGGATGATGATGGTCATGTCTGCGATCGGCGCGTGGAACGATTATTATACGCCTTATATGTATCTGCCTTCCGTAAAGACTCTGGCGCTCGGCATTCAGGAGCTTTCCGAAGAAGCGCAGACGTACTCCAATTTTACGGAGCTGTATGCGGCAATGGTGGTGGCAATTCTGCCCGTAGTGATACTGTTCGTGTGCATGAGGGATACCATTATAAACAACGCCGTCGCCGGCGGTCTGAAGGGATAAAACCGGCGTGAAAAATGCAAATACCGCGGCCGCATTTTTCAGTTTTGGTTATGCCGCCGCCGCGCGGCAGGGTGAACTTATGAATAAAAAATTTGTTTCGTTGTCCATGTCGGCGCTGATGGCCGTGTCCCTATTGGGCGGCTGTGCGGGGAACGGAGAAAGCGCAAAGAAGGAAAAGCCGGAAATGCCCGTCTATACGACGTCCGAAACGTTCAGGGTGGGAAACTGGGGCGTTCCCCCTCATGAAAATACGGGGTATATGGAATACGCGAATAACCCCAACTACTGCAACGTAGAAGAATGGACCAAGATGCGGGACTGCGGCTTTAATCTGGCGATCCCCACCGAAGGGGTGAGCGTAAAAGAAATCTGCCGCGATCTGGAGATGGCGGATAAGGTGGGGATGAAGGTTCTCGTTCGGGACCAGACAAGCGCGGGATTCGAAACGATCATCAAGTTTGCCAAAGAAAAGGGCTACACCTACGACGAAACGAGGGAGGAGCTGGAAAAGAGGTCGGAGGAGATCAAGGCGCATATCGACGAATATAAAAAGTATAAATCTTTTCAGGGCGTAAACGCCTTCGACGAGCCGAGCATGGATTATTACGAGGCGATAGCCGCCTGCCAGGATTGGTTTTTGAAGTATTATCCCGAGTATGAATTTTATTCCAATCTCCTTCCCGTCTATGCGACGCCCAAACAGCTTTTCGGCGCGTCGGACGGTAAGGGATATGCTTACCCCGATTATGTCGGCGAGTTTGTAAAGACGGTCAACCCCGAAAGCCTGAGTTACGACCATTACCCCATTTTGCAGGATTGGGACGAAAGCGCCTACATTAAAGAGGATTTCCTTTATAATCTCAACGTGTTTGCCAAGCAGGCCAAAAAGAAGAATACGCCCGTATATATCTATTTGCAGACGATGGGGTTCTTTTCCAATCTTCCCATTACGACGTATGAGGAATTCGCCTGGCAATGCTATACGAGCCTGTCTTTCGGCGTGCGCGGGATCATGTGCTTCCAATATTGGACGCAGCTTCAGGCACAGCAGTATAACAACGTGCGCGGCGGAATCGTCGATCGGGACGGCACGATTACCCCTCTGTATTATAAGGTGCAGGAAGTATTCGACGAGATAGAGGCGATGCAGGACGTCTATCTGCATTATCGCTGGGACGGGGTCAGGACGTACGAGGGCGGACGGGTCATCAACGATATGTTCACGCTCGTGTCCGACCAGCTGGAAAAGCTCGAGGAGATCGAAGCCGTGGAATGCGACGAGGACATTATCGTCGGGCAGTTTAAGGACGACGCGGGGTATGCGTATATGGTTACTAACGCCTCCGTGCCCTTCGAGCCGAAGAACGCAAACGTAAAGCTGACGTTTGGAAAGGAATATGATTACGCGATGGTAGTGAAAAAGGGAACGAGGTCCCTCGTCGAGCTTGAAGATCATGTTTTGTCTATGACGCTCGGCTCGGGAGAAGGGTATTTCGTCGTTCCCGTAAAACAAATATAAGGAGGATGGGCATTGCCCGCCGTAAAAGGGCGGCGGTGCCGCTATCGGAAAATGAAAAAATTTGCAAATAAAATTTTGGCTTTGGCTATGGGCACGTTTATTGCCGCGACCTTCTCCGGGTGCGTCGATTTCGGAGATAGAGAGGAAAGCTCTTCCTCCAGGGATTATACGGGAAACGAAACGGAAATTCTCGTCAGCGTCTATGCCGCGGGCTACGGTCAGGGCTGGATCGACGAGGCGTGCAGGATTTATGAGGAAAAGCATCCCGAATACAGGTTCAAAATCAGGGCGAATTCGAGGATGTTCGATACGGTAAAGACGGAGCTTACGAGCGGCACCTGCACGAGCGATATTGTTCTGGTGGCGGGATACGACTATCTGAATCTGGCGACTACGGGAAAGCTGGCGGAGCTGTCTTCCGTGTATGACAGCAAGATACCCGATTCGGAAAAGACGGTGCGCGAGGTCGTTGCCGACGAACAGTACGCCTACAGGCTGCTCGGAGAAAATAAGGATAAAATTTACGGAATTCCCTGGCAGGATTCGGGCGCAAACGGATTTGTGTATAACAAGAAGATGTTTGACCAAAACGGCTGGACCATCCCTTCGACCATGGACGAATTTTTCTCGCTTTGCGACAAGATTGCGGAGAAAGACCTCGCGCCTCTGGTTTACGGCGGCGGTCAGCAAAACGCCTATGTGACGATGACGCCCAATCAGTGGCTCGTACAGTATTACGGGTACGACTATATGCAGAATACCTTTGAAAAGTACGAGTCGCCCGACCAGTACAAAACGACGGAGGAGGGCCGCCTGAAGGCGTATCAGTATTTGGCGAAACTGCTGAAAGGCAAGACGGCGGACGGCGGAAATATCGCTTTGACGGGCTCCAAATCCTTTACCGCGCAGGCGGCGCAGAGAGAATTTATCAAGGGAAATGCGGCCATGGTGAGCTGCGGCCCCTGGTTTCCTACGGAAATGAAGAGCCTTTTGAAGGATTATCCCGATTTTGAATTCGGATATATTCCCCTGCCCCATATCAATGCGGACAAAAAGGACGTAAACGGAAATGATTCCTCCGCCGTAAATTATTCCCTGGCGGCAAATCTTTTGTGCGTTCCGAGCACGGCGCCTCACGCGGACGTGGCAAGGGATTTCCTTTTGAGCATGTTTACAAAGGAAAGCTATACTACGTTCGTCAAGGAAAACAACGGGGTAACGCGTCCCATCGACGTGGAGATCGACGAGAGCGTTCTCAACGGCTTTTCAAAGGCGATCTATGAGGCGTCGGCGGTGAGCAAGCGGCAGGGCGTGTGCGTATATGAAACGTCCTCCTCTCCCATGGCGATCAACGGATACCTGGGGCTTATGAATTTCAGCGGCGGCGACGCATACCTCGATATCATCAACAGTCAGTCCTATGAGGACGCCCTGAAGGTGGCGGCGAGCGCGTCCCGAAAGGATTACGAAACCGCGCTTTCCTTCTGGGACAGCAAAACGAACAACTGGGATTCAAAATATCTCGGGATCAATTGAGGAGAACGGCATGGACGGATCCAATCCCTTTACGAAGATCAAATGGAATAAATACAAAAATCCTTTTCGGGTGAAGCTGTTTATTTTCTGTATGCTGGCGATTCCCGTTTTCTGCTTCCTCGTCTATGGCGTATATGCCAATTTCGGCGGTTTGATCATGTCCTTCGAGGGTCTTAGCAGAGAACAGGAGAAAGTGATACCCGTCGGATTTGCAAATTACAAAAAGTTTTTCAGCCTGTTTCAAAGGTTCGATTACGGGCGCATGATCGGGGTGTCTTTCGGATATTTTGCGGTGGTCATGTTCATTTCCCTTCCCATTTCCATAGCGGTCGCTTTTTTCCTCTATAAAAAAGTACCCTTCGGGAAGCTGATCGTCATCGTGCTGTTTCTCCCGAACATCATACCCATGTCTTTGCTGGCTGAGTATTATCGTCAGCTTTTCGATCCCAGCAACGGTGTGCTGTATAAAATATTCAATGTGATTTTCGGGTTTACGAGTGAAACGGCTCCCTCCTATCTGTCCGATCCGAAGTATGCCAATCAGATGCTTTATTTATATACCGTATGGTTCGGCTTCGGATATAATTCCATTCTGATCTGGGGCGCTATGACGAGGATTCCCGAAGAGCTGGTGGAATCGGCGCAGCTCGACGGGGCAAACCTCGGCGTGGAGTTTTTCAGAATCACCATCCCCGTCATCTGGCCGACGCTGTCCATGATCTTTGTTTTGACCTGCATGGTGCCGTTTACCGTATATATGCAGCCGATGATCATAGCCTTTAACGGGCAGGCGCAGACGACGACTATTTCGCTGCTTGCGATTCAACAGCTGACCGTGGATCCCTATTATTCCGCCGCCATAAGCGTTTTGATCGCCTGCGTATCCATTCCCAGCGTATTGATCGTCAGAAAATTACTTGACAGAGTATTTCCCGTCGTGGAGATTTAAGAGATTAAAAACATGAATAATTTGAAATTTAGAGAGTATTACGACAAGGTAAAAGGCTGTTATCTCGGAAAGAATATCGGCGGGACGCTCGGCGAGCCGTTCGAGTGTTACAGGGGCGTTTACGACATAGACGGGTTTATGCAGGACGTTTCTTCTCCCATTCCCAACGACGACGTGGATCTGCAATTGGTCTGGCTTGCCGCCGTCGAGCAGGAGGGCAGGCGGATAGATTCCCATGTGTTGGCGGAGTATTGGGACTATTACGTAACCGCCGTCATCTCCGAATACGGCACGGGCAAAAACAATTTCAACAAAGGCATTATGCCGCCGCATACGGGATATCTGCGCAATTTCAACCGCGACAGCAACGGCGCGTGGATCAGGACGGAGATCTGGGCCTGCCTCTGCGCGGGAAATCCCATGCTGGCCGCAACTTACGCCTATTACGATTCCTGCGTCGATCACAGCGACGAGGGGGTAAATTCCGCGGTATTCATAGCGGCGGTGCAGGCGGCGGCTTTTTTTGAAAGCGACGTACATAAGCTGCTCGACATCGGCTTTTCCTTTATCCCGAAAGAGAGCGCGGTGCGGAAGGCCGTGGAGCTTGCGGTGGAGTGCTACGAGGCGGGGGAGGATTGGAGAACCGCCCGAAAAAAGCTTTTCCGGCTCGTTCCTTCAAGCTTCGGGGAGATAGCTGGCGCATGGAAAGGAACGGCGGAAGTGCCCGCCTGCGAAAAATGTCCCGTGCAGGAATGGGAGACGGATATTCCTAAAGCGCAGCACGGCTTCGACGCGCCGTGGAGCATCGGCGCCATCGTAATCGGCTGGCTTTACGGGGAGGGCGATTTCGGAAGGTCCGTCTGCATAGCGACGAATCTCGGCGAAGATACCGATTGTACCGCGGGGACGCTCGGCGCTATCCTCGGCATCATTTCGGGCGCAAGCGGGCTTCCCGCCAAATGGGTGGACGCTTGCTCGGATAAGATCGCCACGTGGACCATCCGCCGCGACGCGAAGCTGAATCCGCCCTCGGATATTTCCGCGCTCTGCGAAAGGCTCGTGCAGCAGACGCCCGTCGTTTTACGGGGGAGATGCCGGCTTTGCGAAAACGGAAGCTATGAAATCGAGCCGGCGGCGTCCTTTCACTATAAACCCTCTGCCTTCGAGCCCTTCCGCCAGGAGGATTTTATGGAAGTGTATTCCTGCGGGCACGATACGGTGCGAAAGCATTTCCGCCCCTATACGGTGCTCATCAAATATGACGAGGAGCTGGTAAAAATTTCGGAGGGAAAAGAAAAATCCTTTCTCTTCAAAATATATAACGAGATCTTTGCGCCGCAGTATCTTACCGTTCGTTTTCTGGACGTCCCCGAGGATTGGGAGGTGGAAAACGGCTGCGAAAGATGCGTCGGGCTCGAGCATTGGCACGGCAGCTCCAATGAAAATTCCTTCGCATGGAAATTTATTCCCCGCAATCTCAAACGCGGGAAATATACCCTGATCGTCGAGATATCCGCCGAGGGCAAGGGCGAAAAAAACTATATCCCCATGACGTTTATCAACGGCGCCTGCTGAGCAAAGAAAGGAATACGCGATGAAAGAAAAAATTTGTTTCGATAAATTCGGCGTGATGATCGACTGTTCGAGAAACGCCGTGATGAACGTCTCCGCGTTCAAAAAAATGGCGGATATTCTGTCTTCGCTCGGCTATAACACGATCCGTTTATACACCGAAGATACGTACGAAGTGGACGGGGAACCGTATTTCGGATACCTGAGGGGCAGATATTCCAAAGCGGAGCTGCGGGAAATGGACGCCTACGCGGCGGAACGCGGCGTCGAGCTGATTCCGTGTATTCAGACGCTGGCCCATTTGGGCGCGATTTTCCGATATGCCGAATACGGACAAATTAAAGATATCGACGATATTCTCTTTGTCGGGGAGGAACGGACCTACAAGCTGATAGAGCATATGTTTTTCTCGCTTTCCCAATGCTTTTCGTCGAGAAGCGTGCACATCGGCATGGACGAAGCCTTTATGCTGGGCAGGGGAAAGTATCTCGAAAAAAACGGTTTGGAGGACAGGGCGCTCATCATCAAAAAGCATCTCGACAGAGTATTGGAGATTGCGGAGAGATACGGTTTTAAGTGCGAGATATGGGGAGATATGTATATGCACTCCGCCTATGGCGGGGTATATGAGCATACTAAGGACGACGCCGAAAGGGTGGCAAAGCTCGTCCCCGAAAATTTGAAGCTTTGCTATTGGGATTATTATCATACGGAAGCTGCACATTATGAGGAATGTATAGAAAAGCATCGCAGATTGACGAAAAACGTCAGCTTTGCGGGCGGCGCCTGGACCTGGACGGGTTTTTGTCCCAACAACCGTTACAGCCTGAGGATTACGGAGGCCGCCGTCAGGGCCTGCCGCAATAAAGGCGTCGGAGAGGTATATTTTACGATGTGGGGGGATAACGGCGGCGAATGTTCCCCCTTCGGCGTCTTGCCCACGCTGGTCGCGGCGGCGGAATTTGCGAAAGGAAACTTCGATATGCAAAGCATACGGGAGATCTTCCGCGAAAAGATCGGCATGGAGTACGATTTGTTCTGCGCTTTGGAAGCGCCCGATACGGTATATGCCGAGTCCGCCGCTCAGCCGGACTGCGACGATCCCTCTAAGGTCATGCTGTTCACCGATCCTTTCTGCGGTATTTTCGACGCGCGCGTCCGCGAGGGAGCCGCGCCCGGGTACTATCGGAAAACGTCGGAGCTTTTGAAGCAAGGGGAGAAAAACGGCGAATGGGGATATCTTTTCAAAAGCCTGCGCGCCCTCTGCGACGTATTGGAGGTAAAATTCGACCTCGGCGTAAAGACGAGGAAGGCGTACAAGGCAAACGACAGGTCGGCGCTGAAAAAGCTTGCCGAAGCCGATTATGCCGAGCTTCTGAACAGGCTGGATATTTTTTACGACGCCTTTGAGGAATTTTGGACGACTGAAAAAAAGCCGTTCGGCTTCGAGGTGCAGGATATCCGTCTGGGCGGCGTCAAACAGAGGGTCGCCCACTGTAAAAGGCGGCTCGAAAATTACCTGACGGGAAAAGAAGAAAGTATCCCCGAGCTCGAAGAAGAGATTTTACAGCCGCTGGGGATGTCGGGAGACGGGATCGGGTATAATTACTACGGGGTTCTGCCCACCGCGAATAATATTTGAAGCCGCGCCGAAACGGGGCGGGAAATATATGAAAAATTTGATAAAAGATAAAAAACTTTTGATAGGCAATGGATACGAAACGCCGTTTGCGAATAAAGCGGATATCTATCAGGACGGAACGGTGCCCTTCTGCCGCGACAAAACGGGTAAATTATGGGCGATCGGGGGACATTCCCATATGGGGCATATCGGAATGTTTTGCGGCGAGGACTTAACGGACGTGAAGGAGGCGTATTCCGTTTCCCTTAATTTTTGCGTGGGGCATGCGGATTATGCCTTTGACAGAATCCCTTATCCCGAAGGCGTCAGGGCCCGCGGCAGCATTTGGCCGTTCGGATTGTATATTTGTCCGCAGACGAACCGCTTTTTCTGCTTTTTCCATAACGAAACGGGCTGGAACGGCAAGGGTACCGCCTACGATTCCCTGGGGCTTTGCGAAACGCCGCGTTTCGATTCGGATTTCAGGCATATCGGGCTGATGCATTCGGACGACGAAGGGAAAAGCTGGACGTTTGACCGTTGGGTGCTTTCCGCCGAAGAGGTCTGTTTTACCGAAAGGTACAACCCTGGGGCGGGGAAAGCGCTCGGGCAAAAGGCGGGCGTAATCGGGCTGGGCAGCGGCGACTTCACGTTGTACGACGATCCGAAGGGCGAATATCTCTATCTTTTCTATAACGTGGTACGTATAGATATGGCGGGCGGCGTCTGGAAATCCTGCGATACGTATATCGCGCGCTCGAGAAAGAGGCGGGACGGCGTCATGGGAGATTTCGTGAAATATTATAACGGAAGCTTTTGTGAAGCGGGAAATCTGGGAAAGGAATCGGCGATCGTTAAAAATTCCTGGCATTCGAGAGTCGTCTTTTCGGAAAAGCTGAACGCTTACCTGATGGCTTCTTCCCCGATCGTTCCCGATTGCAAAACGACCATCGTGGCGGATTATTTGGAATTTCGCACCTCCTACGACCTTTTGTCCTGGAGCGAACCCGTCTGCGTAGAAAAGGACGGTAAAAGGTTCGGCAGCCATTATCACGGCCTGATCTCCTTTCATGGAACAGGCGTCCCGCAGAATATAGAAGGGGATAAATTTACGTTGATGCTCGGCCATAACGGTACCGACGTCGTCGCCTTCGATTTTACCATGACCGCACATGAAAAAGGCTAAAACTTTATTACTCTACGCCGCTTTTACGCTCATGGTTATATTGTGCGGGCTCTTCGGCAAAGACAAATGGTACAATATTTTGTTTTCGGCGCTGGCCGTCGTCTATCTTCTGCTTTTGACGGAGGGCAGGCGCTGCGGCTATCTCCTCTGCTGTATCTATGCCGTCGGCTATGCGGTCATTTCACTGCGCACGGGGTTTTACGCGACGGCCGCCTTTCACGGCCTGTTTCTCTTTCCGGTCTCGGTGTATCGATTTTTTGTTCTCTCAAAGAAAAGCGCACGGGCGGCGGCGATCAAAAGGTTATCCTTCAAAGCGTGGATGGCTTCAGTCGTTCTCTGTCCGGCGCTCTCCGTCGGGTTATATTTTCTGCTGCGGAAAACAGGGGACGTTCAGCCCCTTCTGGACAGTGTGATTCTCTCGCTCAGCTTGCTTACAAGCGCAATGATGTTTGGCAATTATCGGGAAATGTGGTGGTTTAATCTCGCGGCTTCCGCGCTTTACGTCGTCATGTGGCTGACGGAATTTTTTTCAAGCGGAACAGGTCTTTCTTTTGCCGTCATGCAAACGGTTGTTTCAGTTATTAACATAAAAGGAATCGTCGATTGGAAAAAGCTTAAAAACGATGGTTAATTTTGTAATGACGTATTGAAAAATTAATTTCCGATTTTCTAAACATGAGGCGCATGTTTTTCAAAGGCGTAAAAAATTTTGAAGCATCTATTGAAATCCCGAGCCGTAAGGGAGATATCGATAGATGCTTTTATTTTCCTTATGCGCGTAAGAGATAAGAGGATAAACGCATACCTGCCCTGTCTCAAGGGCAATTAATCGGGTATCCGCCAAGGCGAAAAAACCCGTGCGACGGCAGCTGACGAAACGTGTTTTTATGGCGGCCTTTTGTGAAATTTCGGCTTGAAAAATGCTCTTTTTCTCGCAAAAAGTACCGTTTATCGTGGGAGGAAAAGCTGCAAGGCGATAACGCAGGATTATAATACGACGGATAGGGACGATTGTTTTATGCTTGACTGAAAATGCTGCCGCCGCCGTAGAAAAAAATATCGGCAAAGTGCATGTTTTTAGTAAATATCGGGCAATAATGCCGAAAACCTCCGATAAAATACGATTTATTGTAAAAGAATTTATTCGCTTTGTTTTCAGGCGTCTTTGAATATGTATTTCGTTTTTCGATTGACAAAAACAGGAAAAATTTTATTTTTCGATAGCCGAAAAACGAGCGGTTTTTTATTTTATAAGTTTTGTTTATAGTATGTATAAAAAATTATGCGGATTAAATCACTGAAATTATGTTTGACAGATGTTTATAAAATATATATAATAAATGAGATAATATAATCTTAATTATGAAAAGTGTAATCATTCATAACGTTATATTGCGATGTTCAACCGTGCGGTTGTGCAAATAAAGGGTCAAGGAGAGTAATTAATGAAAGTAAAAAAGCGGTTGTGTATGTTGTTGATGATGCTTTTCTTTACGTTGGGTTTAGTATTTTCGGCAGCTTGCAGCAACAATCCTCGGCCATCGGATAAGCAAGAGGGGCCCGAATCGGGCGTCTATTATTACGATTCCGATGAAGGCGAGTATCTGGTTTCACTCAATAAGGGAGATCAGGCGGTCTTTACCACAACGAAGCTCTCCGTTGTGGGGACTTATTCCGTGGAGGGCTCGACGGTTACGTTCAACGTTCCCAAATCGGAACAGAACGGTGAGGACAAAGCTGCAACTTTTTATGCAAAGCTTGCCGATAATGCGCTTACCGTTACATATGAGGAAACCGAGTGCAGATTTTTGAAAAAGGTCATGTACTCCGTCGCCTTTGAAACGGGCGTGGGGGGGGGTACGCTTCCCGACGTTTCCGTCATGAACGGAAAAACGATTGCAAAGCCTGCCGATCCCGTCCGTGAAGGATATATTTTCCTCGGCTGGTATGCGGATGCGGAATATCAGAAGCTGTACAATTTCGAGTCCGAAGCCGTTACGAAGGATACGAAAATTTATGCGCGTTGGACGCCGACGGTGCCCGGCCAGACGGAATATGAGATCGGCTTTGATCTCAATTACGAGGGCGCGGAGTCGGTCGCGTCTATCCGAACGATCGGCGGAAAACTGTATAACGTTACGACGCCCCAACGGGAAGGCTACGATTTCGGCGGTTGGTGGGTAAGCCCCTACAACGATCCCGATAAGCTTTCTTATGCCTGTAACGCGGACACGGTGTTTGAGGAAAATCTTACGCTGTACGCCAAATGGCTGCCGAAAAATACGGGGAACAAGCTTGCCGTGCCCGTTATTACGGTAAAGGATACCGGAATCAGCTGGACAAATACCGCTGCGGCCACCTATGCGTTTGAGTTTGCTTTTGTCTCGGAAGACGGCACCGAACAGAAGCTTGAAAGCGGGAATATCGGCCAAACAACAAGTTATGCGTACGATTTCTCCTCCGCGAAAGCGGGAACCTACGTCGTGCGCGTGACGTCGGTCGCGTCGGTTTCGGCGAACAACTCCGACACGTCGGTCGTCTATTATATCAATAAGGGCCTTGCGCGGGTTTCCAGCTTCAACGTGTCGGGCGACGCGCTTATTTTCAACGCCGTTCCCCACGCGGAAAAATACCTTATTACCGTCGATTGCGGAAATAAGGAGCACAATCATACGCTGTTCGATAACGGAACTTCCACATACTATAATTTTTCCAACTGTGAGATGCAGGAGGGAGGGATTAAATTTACGGTCACCGCGGTTGCGGACGGATATGCGTCCTCGACCTCCGAAACGTTCGTTTATGAAAGAACGCTCGAGGCGGTTTCCGAATTTGCTTTCGATAAGGAAACGGAGACGCTTTCGTGGAAAGCGGTGCCGTCCGCGGCTTCTTATGTCGTCACGATCAAATGCGGCGAAAAGACCGAGGAGATAAACGTCGGCGGCAAGACGAAGATTAGCTTAAAGGAGTATGCGCCGGCCGAAGGCGGCATACAGGTCGGCGTTTATCCCAAAACGAAGGGGTACAATTCGCCCGAGGCTTCGACCTATACATATAATAAAACCGCGCTTGCGGTGCCTTCCGACATCAAAATTCTCGGGACGACTTTAACCTGGTCGGCCGTTGAAGGCGCGGGAAAATATGAAATCCGTATCGGCAACAAGGCGTTTATGACGGAAGCGGCCGAAACGACGTTCGATCTTTCCTCCGTCGATGAGGACATGGGGTGGACGACGGCGAAGGATTACCGTCTCTCTATCCGCGCGTATGCTGCGGAAAATTCTGCCGCGGAAACTTCGTCCTGGAGCGACGATATCGACATTCGTTACTATGCGCTTTACAGTACGCTTTCCTATGCGGAGGGGCGTCTTTCGTGGCGTCGCGTCGTGGGCGCTAAAATGTATGAAGTCAAAATCAACGACGGCGCTTCGCAGTTCGTAGAAGACGGCTCTAACAGTGCGGCCATCACCTTTACGCGCTCCGGCGAAAACGTTCTTTCGGTTCGTTTCATGGATGAAAAGGGCTGGTCTGACTGGGCGACGATCAGTGTCAGAGCATATGAAGTGTCTTTCGACAGTCGTTTGGGCAACGGCGTAGAACCCGTATATAAAGCGGTCGGCGATCCCACAAACTTCCCCGAAGCCAAGCGTGCGGGATATAATTTCGGCGGGTGGTATAATACGCCGTCGGGCGCGGTTAACGGCGCGCTGTATGCGGACGAATTCTTTGCGGAAACGGGCGATATGATGCTCTATGCGTATTGGACGCCGATGTCCTTCAAGGTGACTTACGATTGCGGCGAAGGAAATACTGTCGATAAGGAATTTGGCGAAGTATTGTACGGCAAAGAATATACTTTGGACGTTCCCGTAAATGCAGACAGCTCCATGGTCTTTATGGGTTGGTATGCGGAAGAAAACGGAAAAGGTTTCCAATATACCGATGCAACGGGAAAGAGCATTGAAGTTTGGGGCGTACTCGACGACGTTGTCGTAAAAGCTAACTGGCAGCCTTTGCTCAGCTTCACGAAAGTTTCGGGTGGATATTCGGTAGTCAGAAACAAAGCTGTTTCCTCTTCGCTTTATGTAAATATCACTATACCCGAAACGTATCGGGGCGCGGACGACGCGGCGCCTTTGCCCGTCGTAATCGTTGACGGTTCGGCGTTTTCGTCTTGCACCAAGCTCGAGAATATCCGTATTCCCAATAGTGTAACGATCATCGAGACCACTGCGTTCTCCGGCTGTACAAGTTTGAAAAACGTGGAGATCTATGCTGTCGCAGGCGTGGTCGATCCCGTATATTCGTCTGTCGGCGGAAGCGTCATCTACAAAAACCCGAGGACGAGCGCCGTGGATCTGTTCTATGTTCCTCAAGGAATGACCGGCGACGCAAACGGCGCTTATGTCATTCCCGACGGCGTTACAAACCTTCCGAATAAAGTCTTTAATAAAAACATATTTGCCGAAGTCGTAATTTCCAAAGGCGTTTTATCGATTGAAGAAAGCGCGTTTTACGATTGCAAAAAGCTCAAAAAAGTAACGTGTGCGACGGGTGGTACGGGAGAGCTTGTATTCCGCGGCGACACGTTTAAGTCCTGTTCCGCGTTGGAAGAAATTACCCTTCCCGCACGTATTTCCGAATTTAATCCCGATTTCTTTGCAAGCTGCTCGTCGTTGCAAAAAATAAACCTCGAAGAGGGCGCAAGCAATACCTACTCTTCCGAGGACGGATTGTTGTTCAATAAAAACAAAACCGAGCTTGTATATTGCCCTCAGGGCAGAGCGGGCAGGTACGAGTTTGCCTCCACGGTAGTTTCCGTGGCCGATAAAGCTTTCTATAAATGTAAAAACCTTGAAGAAGTAGTGTTTAACGGTTGGATGCAGTCTATCGGCGACAGCGCGTTTGAGGGCTGTTCTTCGATCGTAAAAATTACATTCAAAGGCGCGGCGAATAACGAAGCCGTCAGCCTTAGGATAGGGGAAGGCGCTTTCAGAAGCTGTACCATGCTGACCGAAGTCCTGTTTGAGGCAAACAGCCGCGTCACGGATCTTGGCGCGCAGGCGTTTAAAGGCTGCGTGAGACTTACGCAAATCTCGTTTCCCGCAAGTCTCACGGTGATCGGAGCCAATGCTTTTGAAAGCACAAAACTTGCCTCGGTAATCTTTGCTGAAAACGGCAATCTTACGGAGATTGGCGCAAGCGCTTTTACAACGCTTCCTCTCGCAGTACTCAAATTCCCCGCAAGTCTCCAAACGATCGGAGAAAGCGCGTTTTATCAAAACCAATCGCTTACCTCTGTCGAATTTGCGGCGGACGGCGCGGATCTTACGATTGGTGACTATGCTTTTCAAAAATGTGAAAAACTCGAAAGTATAGCGATTTCCAAAAACGTTGTTGGAATAGGCGAGGGCGTGTTCCTCGATTGTAAAAAACTCGCTGAAGTTACCGTAGATGAGAATAACCAATACTTTGTAACGGACGACGGCGTTTTGTTTGATAAGGGCTATACGCGTCTCCTGTTTTATCCCGCGGGAAAAACAGGTACATTTGTTCTCCCCGAACAGATGACCTCTATCGGAGCCGGCGTGTTCAAAGAAAATGAAGGATTAACCGGTATTAAAATCGGTAAAAACGTGACATTTATCGGAAAAGAAGCGTTTAAGGATTGCGAAAATTTTGAAACGGTTGAATTTGAAGAAGGAGGGACGGAGGAGCTTGTTTTGGAAGAAGGCGCTTTCAGATGGTGCGATGCGCTTAAACCGTTTACGCTTCCCAATCGTGTAAAGGCTCTTCCCGCTTACTTTGTTTGCGGAAACGATAGTTTAACAAATTTCGTCATTCCCGATTCGGTCGAAAGTATCGGAGAGAGTGCGTTCCTCGGCGTGCCGTTGGAAAACGTAATCATTCCAGCTTCCGTTACTTTTATCGACAAAGGTGCATTCGCCTCGTCCCCTTCAAATGTGACGACTCCTATGACCGTCGTCTTTGAAGAAGGCGATAAGCCTTTGGAAGTCGCAGGTCCCGTTAAGAGCCTTGATTTTGGTGTTTTCTTCTTTAATGAGCGGCTTACGTCCGTAAAGCTTCCCAAGCGCCTTATAAATATTGCCGATGAAATGTTCTCTAGCTGTAAAAATTTGAAGGAAATTACCATTCCTTCCGGGGTAACCTCTGTCGGCCTCGATCCTTTCAGAAACTCTGGCATTGAGAGTGTGGTGTTCGAAAGTTCGACGGATCCCGAGCGGACGGTAACCTTTGCGGACGGTTATTACGAAGAGAGCGGCTCCGATTGGAATCCTACCGTTATCAATCACGGCACGTTCGGCGATCTTGTTTCATTGAAGAACGTGACGCTTCCCAAGGGAACTACGCGTATTGCCGATTATATGTTCTGCGGCTGTACGTCGTTGGAGCAGATTACTATTCCCAATACGATCACAAACGGAACGGACGGCTATTATGCGGTCGGCCGCGCCGCTTTCAAAAACTGTACGGCTCTTAAAACCGTCGATTTCGAGACGGGCGGTACAGGGCAGATCACGATCGGCGGAAATGGATACGGGAAATTAAACCCGAACTATACGACGATAATGCAGTTGGCGAACGTCGGCGCGTTCTACGGTTGCGGCGCGCTCGAAACGATCAATTTTCCCGAAAATCTTGCGGACACGAAAGACCCCAAAGGCTATGACGTAGCCGCGATAAGCGCCGCGGGAATGGTTTTCGAAAATTGCGCCAAACTTGCGAATATTACCGTGGCGAAAGGCGCCGCGACGGACAATTATTACTATGCGGAGAACGGCGTTTTGCTCTGTTACAAGAGCGGAGGCGAAAATATTCTCCTGATGTGTGCGCCCGGAGCGACGGGAAAGGTTGTCGTTCCCAATACCATCACGAAGATTTCCCATCTTGAGTTTGAAAAGAGATATATCGACGAGTCGGATTGCAGGACTGTTCGGGTCGGGTTTGACTTCTGCGAGTCCGTTACGGAAATCGAATTTGAAGCGGGCGGCGCGGCCGATCTCGTAATCGACGGCAATTTCTCTTATAATACGGTACAGTATAACGGCGCGTTCAGCAATATGAAGAGCCTCACAAAGGTGACGTTGCCCGCGCGTCTCACTTCGCTCGGCGGCAATGCGTTTGCGCAAAGTTCCGCTTTGGCCGAAGTGGTGTTTGAAGAAGACTGCAGGCTTACGCAGATCGATCAGTATGCCTTCTATAAAACAGGATTTACGGAAATTGTGCTCCCCGATTCGGTCAAAACGCTTGGCGGATATCTGTTTAAGGATTCCAAATTAGAGACGATCACCTTCCCCGATACGCTTGATACGTTTAATTTCACCTTTGACGGATGCAAAACGTTGAAGACTGTGAATTTGACGGGCGACGGCAGCGGAGATTTCAAATTGAACGGCGGCGTCGTTTATAAAATACTAAAGGACGATGCCGGTACGGTGATCGGCAGAGAGCTTGCCTATTATTCTTATTCAAAAACCGATACCGCGTTTGAAATTCCTGCGGACGTTATAAAAATCCAAGCGGTTGCGTTTAAGGACAATCCATATTTACAAACGCTGACCTTTGAAAACAGCACGGCGGCTTTAACGGCCGACAAGAGCAACGCCCTCGTTATCGGCGAAGCGGCTTTCCAGGGTTGTACGGCGCTTGTGTCGGTCAAAATCCCGACAAGGCTGACGACGGTCGGACGCATAGCGTTTGCCGGCTGTACGAAGCTCGCAAAAGTTACCTTTGAGGAGGACTGCGCGCTTCAGACGATCTCTGAGGGAATGTTCCATAAGTGCACGGCTCTTTCTTCTATCACGATACCTAAAAAGATCTCAGCGATCGACAACGGTGCCTTTGTGGCGTCGGGGCTTCAGACGGTGACCTTTGCCGCAGACGGCGCAAAAGTTCAGCTGTATGCGGAGGCTTCCGGTTATTCGACTTCTACTATTCCCGGCAGCAGCACAAGCGCAAAATACGGCGTATTTGGAAACTGTACAAAACTGGAAACGGTCGAGTTCAACAATCGTCTCAGCGGCACGGCGATCCCCGCCTATACCTTCTATTCGTGCGGCGTCTTGAGCGCGCTCGATAAGGTGACGATCAACGATGTCGGACAATATGCGTTCAGAGACTGCAAGAAACTCGGCGACGGCGTAATCGATTTCAGTAAGCTGACGACGGATACGATCAACACGTATGCTTTTTATGGCTGTACGTCTCTTACAAATATTACTCTTTCCGAGTCCGTTCAGACGATCGATAAATACGCTTTCAGTAAATGTACAAATCTTTCGAAGTTTGTCTTGCCTTCGTCTGTTCAGACAATCAACGGCTATGCGTTTGATGGTTGTACGAAACTTATATTCGTCGAAAATATTTCCGATACAGATGAAGACGTAGATGCTTTGAAAAACGTCATGTATCTCAATAGCTATGCGTTTCAAAACTGCAAAGCTCTTACAAGCGTGGATTTGAGCGGTTTCGTCGGTTATGACGCGTCCCATCTGGGCATTCTTTATTCGAGTACGTTTAACGGCTGTACGTCTCTTGCGACGGTCACGTTGCCTTCTTCGTTGATCGAAATCGGCGGCAGTGCGTTTAAGGGTTGTACGAACCTTGCTTCTCTTGCCCTGCCCGAGACGCTTGAAACGATTGGCAGTTCGGCATTCGAAGGCTGTACGTCGCTCGAAACGATAACGTTGTCTTCTGCCTTGAAGAAAATCGGCAGCAGCGCGTTTAAGAATTGTCAAGCGATTACTTCTCTTACTCTGCCCGAAAGTCTTGAAACGATAGACACTTCCGCTTTCGAAGGCTGTGCAAATCTCGCGTCTATCAATCTGGAAAAAGTTAAATATATCAATCAAAAGGCCTTTAAGGGCTGTGAGTCGCTGACTTTTGCCGATCTCACCGGTTTCGTCGGTTATACGTCCTCTACTTCCTATGCAGGTAAACTTTATAATGAAACATTCTGCAATTCGGGATTAACTTCTTTCACGTTCGACAACACCGATCCGGATATGACAAACGTCATTCCCGCCCGAATCACGAGCTTTGGCACTAAGTTATTCTCCAATACAAAATTGGTGCGTGTAACGTTTGAGGATTCTGACGCGTCGCTTTATCTTTCTACTGCGTTCGACAGCTGTGCAGAGCTTGTGTCCGTCAACTTCGGCGCAAGACAAATGTCTATTCCTGCCAATGCGTTCAAAAATTGTACTTCGCTCGGCTCGATTTCGATCGGAACCGGAGTGTCGTCGATCGGCAAAGATGCGTTCTCAGGTTGTACCAACCTTACCGAGGTGAATATTCCCACCGACGGTGCACTTAAGACGGTCGCTGAAAACGTGTTTACGAACATGGCAAATCTTCAGACGGTATCGTTTACGGGTGTGGGCGGAACGCTTACCTCTATCGCCAATAATGCGTTTAAGGGCACCGGGATTACTGAAATCGAAATTCCCGAAGGCGTGACGAGCATCGGTAAATACGCTTTCCAAAACTGTGCTTCTCTCACGAAGATCAGTCTGCCTGCGTCGCTTACGTCGATAGGCGAAAATGCGATCGACGGCTGCGACAAGCTTTCTTCGATCGACGTTGCTGCCGACAACGAAAACTTCTCCTTCAACGACGGTGCGTTCTATGTTGAGACCAGGGTTGACGAGACCAAGGTCGAGGTCACGCTTGCAATGGTATTACCGAGCAGACCGCAGGGTCCGTTTGTCGTTCCCGAGCGCGTTACGTCGATTGCCGGCTATGCGTTTGCGGACACGAGTGTTTCCGAAGTCCGCTTCATGAACGCCGATACGAAGTTGGAAAACTATGCGTTTGCGAATGCGGCGAAGCTCGAAAAGGTTACGCTGCCGGCCAATCTTACGGAAATCTCCGCGGGCGCGTTTACGAACAGCGGCCTGAAAGAGATCGTTATTCCCGCAAATATAACGGATATTTATGCTTCTGCTTTCAGCGGTTGCTCGTCTCTTACGTCCGTAACGTTTGAAGGCGAAACGATTAAGATTGCCAAGCAGGCGTTTAAGGGCTGTACGGCGATCGAAGAAATTATACTGCCCGCAGGCACGGTTCTGTCCGATATCGAAGTGTTCTCCGGCTGGACGGAAACGCAGACGATCAGAATTCTGCTTTCCGAAACCGAAGCTGGTGCGACGTGGAAAACCGATTGGAATAAGGGCTGCGGCGCGATAATTGTCTGGAAAACGGAAGAGCCTCAAGCTTAATCCGGAAACAACAAAAAACGGCAACGGGATCTGCTTTTGCGGATCCCGTTGTTGACAAATATCTTGTAAAATTATGGTAAAGGCCTTAATTTTGCCGATTTTTTGTATAAGTATAAATTCTGTTTATACCAAATATAAATATTTTACATGTAAAGTTTCTATAAATATCGTTGACAGGATATCGAAAAAAATGATATAATATATAAACACTATAGATAATATAGTGTGATACGCCGAAATATGCGGCGGAAGGAGGGATATAATGGACAGCAAAAACATGTTTCGCAAGTATCGGAAACGTCTCGTGGCGGAAGGCGTGGCAAAATCGCTTATTTTCGGCCTTTTGGTCGGGTTTGCCGCCAACATTGTCATCGCGACGGTTTCGTGCTTTGTTAAAGTAGAGGGCCTGTGGCTTATTTCGATCGGGCTGTTGCTTGTCGGCACGCTGATCAGCGCCCCTATATTTTATTTCGCAAAATTCCGTCCCACGACGAAGCAGATTGCCGCGCGGGTGGACCGTCGTTTGGGTCTTGAGGAACGTACCATCACGATGCTCGAGCTCGAAAACGACGATTCGTATATCGCCATGCGTCAGCGCGAGGACGCAAAAGACGCTCTCGCCGCGACCAATAAAAAAATGAAATCCGACGTCTTTACCTCGGCGTTTATGAAGCCCAGACTTATTGCGGGGCTTTCGGTCGCGTTGGTTTTCAGCGTGACGGCGACCTCCCTTGCGGGATTTATAGCGAATCGTCCCGAAAGGATAATCCCGCCCTCCCGATACACGATTTCGTACGGGATTTCGGACCCGATTTACCCTGAAAAAGAGGAAAAGCCGACGACGGGCGTGAAGTCGCTTTCCGCAAAAAAGGCGGACGAGAAGCCGGGAACGGATTCCGAACAGGATAATAAAAAGCCTTTACAAGGCCATATTTACGGACAGACCACGCAGGACGTCGAAGAGGGCAAAACAACGACCACGGTCGTCGCGGTTGCAAACGAAGATTGGGTGTTCGTCGGTTGGAGCGACGGATATCCCGAAGAGGACAGAACGGACCTCGCCGAGGGCGGAGATCGGGAAATCTTGGCGATTTTCGAAAAGAAAGGGGTGGATTCGGACGACCTGTCCTTTGGAGACGGTCCCGGTTCCGGCAACGGTAACGGCGGCAATTCCAGCGGCGATCCCAGTGACGGTGAAGGCGATGGCGACGGAAACGGTTCCGGCGACGGTTCCGGCGGCGGTGCCGGCGGCCAATATACGGACCCTAACGATCAGGTCCTTGACGGCAAAACGGACTATAAAGACGTTTACGAACAATATTATAAAGAGGCGATGGAAATCCTTGCGAACGGGGGCGAAATTCCCGCTTCCCTGCGGAAGATCATCGAAGCTTATCTCAATACGTTAAAATAAACCGAAAACAATCAGAAAACTTACCAAAAGGACGAGGCAAAACACAATCATGGTAACAGAACAAAACATTCAAAAATTCAGCGTGCAATGCAAAGCGATTTTCGAGCAGCTCGGTCGCGACGTGATCGGTATGAGAGAGGTCGTAGAAGGGGCCGTAGTAGCGATGATCGCGGGAGGTAACGTTCTTTTGGAAGGCGTTCCCGGGGTCGGAAAAACCCGTTTGGTGCGTTCGTTGGGGAGGGTGTTCAGCCTTCCCTTTTCGAGAATCCAGTTCACGCCCGACTTAATGCCGGCAGACGTTACGGGTACAAACATCATCGTTAAAGACGATGCGGGGAATTCGACTTTCAGCTTCCAGCCGGGGCCTATTTTCAGCAACATCATTCTCGCGGACGAAATCAACCGTGCGACGCCCAAAACGCAGTCGGCGCTTCTCGAAGCGATGCAGGAGCACACGGTTACGGTCATGGGCGTGTCCAGAAAGCTCAACGAGCCTTTCTTCGTGCTTGCGACGCAGAACCCGATCGAGCAGGACGGTACCTATCCGCTTCCCGAAGCGCAGATGGACCGCTTCATGTTTAAGCTTATCGTAAAGAATCCTACGCTCGACGAGCTGATGGATATCGTAAATATGACGCAGAAGACGATGGCAGAGGTTGCGGAAGCGGCCTGTACCGGGGAGGATCTGCTCGAAATGCGTGCGACGGCAAACCAGATCCCCGTCGCGGAAGAAGTCATGCGTTATGCGATGCGGCTGTGCTCGGCCACTCACCCGGACAGCGAATGCGCTTCGGCGACGGCGAAAAAATACGTCCGCCTCGGCGCAAGCCCCCGTGCGGGACAGGCGCTCATTTCGGCCGCAAAGGTCAAAGCGCTGATGAACGGTCGCTTTAACGTTTCTTACAACGATGTCAACGAGCTCGCTTATTCCGTGCTCCGTCACAGAATGAAGCTCAACTTCGAGGCGATCGCAGAACGCGTTTCTCCCGACGAGATTATTTCGAAAATCATCGGTGAACTCGGCAAAGGCGAGCGCGTTGCTCCCGTTGAAAATATTCCTCTTCCCGAAGCGGCGCTCGCGGCGGATACGCCCGATATGTCCGAAGAAGAAAAGTCGGAGGGTAAGAAGAAGCGCGGTCTGTTCGGGAGAAAATAATGAAAGTATCTTACTTGAACGATGCGTTTTTCAGCCGCCTGGAAACTTTGGCGCTGAATCTTCGCACCGACCTTTCGGGATATTTCGGAGGGAAACACCTCGTCAAGACATACGGTCAGACGGTGGAATTCGCCGATTATCGCGAATATCAGCTCGGAGACGATATCCGACGCATCGATTGGAATCTGTACAGCCGTTTTGAAAAATACTTTCTTAAGCTGTTTACCGACGAGCGTCAAATGCAAATTCAAATTTTTCTAGACTGTTCTGCTTCCATGGGTAAGGAGAATCCTAAAAAGGCCGCTTATGCCATTGCTACGGCGGCTGCTTTAGGATTTTTGTCCGTTCATAACATGGACAAAGTTTCCTATAAGCTCATGCGCGAAAACCGTTCGGAGGATCCGTTCGGCACGATTGTCGGAAAAAACGCTTTTTTCCGCGCAATCAGCGAGCTGGAAAATACGGAGTTTTCCGAGGAGACCGATCTCGAAGCCGCGATCAAGGGCTGTCCCAATCTCGGCAACGGCAACGGGCTTGCGGTTATTATTTCCGATTTCTTTACCGACAGCGATTGGAAAAAAGCGGTTGATTATCTCTGCTATCTTCATAAGCAGATCTTGCTGATTCAGGTGCTCACGCCCGAGGAGGAGGAGCCTTCTTACAGCGGCCGGGTCAACCTTATCGATCTCGAATCCGCCGATCTTTCCGACGAAAGGAATATGAAGCTCCGCATTACGGGCAGTATGCACTCCGCCTATAACGAAGCGATGGCAGACTTAAAAGCGGAAATTAAAGAATTTTGCGTTTCCCGCGGGGCGGAGTTTGTTTCCGTGCGCAGCGACCGACCCATTGAGAAAATGTTGTTCGGCGAATTATTGAAAGTAGGAATAATGGGATGAAATTGTTAACGCCGTTGGGGTTATTGGGGTTGTTGGGGCTTCTTGTACTCCTCCTCATATACCTTTTGAAACCCAACTATCAACAAAAGATGGTTTCCAGCACGTATGTCTGGAAGCGCAGTCTTCGCTACCGAAAGAGAAAACTCCCAATCAGTAAACTGAGAAATATACTGATCATTATTTGTCAGGTTCTCATCCTTACGGCATGCGCGTTTATTTTGGCTCAGCCGTTTATCAAAAAGGAAGTTCCCCCCGAGATTACGGAAAAGGCCGCGGTGATCGACGCTTCCGCCGCCATGCGCGTGAAAGGGGACCAGGAAACCCGTTTCGAGCGTGCTGTCGAACAGGTCAAAGTACTTTCCGAGGAAACCTTTAAAAATGACGGTATCATGACCGTCGTAATGGCGGGAGCGAAAGCGGAAACCCTGGCTTTCCGTTTCAGACAAGCCGACGCTGAAGAGCTTTTCGAAATTCTCGACGAACTTGTGGCAAACAAATCCTGTACTTACGGAAATGCCGACATCGACGGCGCAATCAAGCTTGCGGGCGAAGTTCTTACGGAAAACCCGTACGCGGATATCGTGCTTTATACGTCGAATACATATATCGATAACGCAAACATCGAGGTCGTTAACGTGAGCGAGGAGACCGAATGGAATGCCGCGATTCTCGATTGCCGTGCAAAGCTGGAGGAAAACTATTATACGTTTTCGATCGACGTCGCGTGCTACGGCAGAAGCGAGCGGCTTACCGTTACGGCGGAGGTTTACGGCACGAATAACGACGGAGATACAATCCAGCTCATTTCCGAACCCGTTTATTGCGAAAACGGAGTGACGCAGACCGTCGTTTTTAAGCCGAGCGAAAAACAAAGCGAAAAAGTAAAAAATATTTTCAAATTCGATTCCGTTTTCGTGCGGCTCAACGAAGTAGATGACGATCTCAGCGAAGACAATATTTTTTATCTCTACGGCGGAACTGAAGAAACGATCCGCGTGCAGTATTACAGTACTAAACCGAATACCTTTTTCGCCAATGTTTTGATGGTGCTCCGCGACGGTATGCGCGGCCGCTGGCGTCTGGAAATTTCCGAGGTCAGAAAGGGTTCGCCGGAGCTGAGCGGGTTTGATTTCTATATTTTCGAGCATGAGGTACCCTCCGAGCTTCCGAAAGACGGCCTGGTGCTGTTGGTCAATCCTTCGGCTTCTCCGAAAGATTCGGGTCTGACGATAGGAAAAGAAGTTTCGGGAGATTTTAATCTGGCTTTCGGAGAAAAACACGAGATTACACAGTACATGATGCCGGAAATGATGCGGGTCAGCACCTATAGACAGATGGAGTATTCCGAAGAGTTCAAACCGCTGCTCTATTGCGGCAACGATCCGGTTTTTGTTGTCAAAAACACCAGGGCTTCGAGGCTTGCCGTAATGTCGTTTAGTTTGAATAATGCGGACACCTCGATGGAAATAAATTTCCCGATACTTATCACCAATCTGTTCAATTATTTTATTCCTTCTACTGCTACGGTCACGAAAGTGGTGGACGGCGCGGAGGAGAAAGTGCCTCAATACGTATTCGATGTCAACGAGACCGTATGTATCAATACGCGCGGCACCAATCTTTCTCTTTCGCTCAGCGGAGAGGGAGCCGTAGAGAAAGATTACGAATTTGAAGAGATTCCTTTCGAAATCGCGCTTTCTGCCTGCGGAACATATACCATCAGGCAAACGTTGCTGTCGGGCACTGTAGTCGTAAGCAACATCTATGTAAAAATGCCCTCCGATCAAAGCAATATTTTCCGGACGGTGGACGCGCTGGAAGGCGTTGCCGCCAAAGCCCCCGATAGAGAGGAGGACAAGGATCTTGTCGTCTATGTCGCCGCTGCGCTTATCGCGTTGATGTTTATCGAATGGTGGCTTCAGTCGCGGGAACATTTTTAAGGGAGTAACGAAATATGACGAATTTTTCAATTCAATTTACGTATCCCTGGTTTCTGCTGTTGCTTATTCCGGCGTTATTCTTTTCGCTGTTTCCCTACTTTCGTATGGCGAAAAAGTATCGCCGCACGCGGAACCATATTATTTCCGTCGTGCTTCACACCACAGCCATGGTATTGTGCATTTTTGTTTTTTCGGGGATGCACTTCGATTATCAAACGATCAATTCAAATAACGAGGTCTTTCTTCTCGTCGATGTATCGTACAGCGGAAGAGAAACGCAGGAGAAAAAGAACGAATTTGTCCAATCGGTTCTCGATAGCGGAAATTCCGAATATAAAGTAGGAATCATCACCTTCGGTTACGGACAGACGTATGCCGCGGAGCTTTCGACAAACGCGGAAAAGACGTACGAGAGCTATGAAGATTCTCTCCGGGACAATAAGCCCGACGACAGCGCGACGGATATCGCTGCCGCGGTATCCTTTGCACGAACTCATATCAAGCATCCCAAGACGGCGAAGCTCGTCATTTTATCCGACGGCATCGAAACGGACGGGGAAGCGCTTGCGGCGATCAAGGCTGCGGCGGCCGACGGCATCCGCGTGGATACGGTTTCCTTTACGGATGAAAAGGAAATCCCGGACGCGCAGATCGTAGGGGCTGTCATGCCCGATTATAACGTTTCGGCCAAGTCGGAGGTCAAGCTGGGTGTAACCGTACAAAGCTCCGTCGCACAGACGGCGCAGATTACGCTTCGGGATAACGACGGAGAGGAGGAAACGACGGAGGTTTCTTTAGAGCCGGGCGTACAGACGTTTGAAATCGCGCACACGTTTGCCGAACAGGGGCTTCATCGGCTTTCCTTTGACCTTTCCTTCAAAGAGCCGGTTGAAATAGAAGACGCGGTCGAAGCGAACAACGAATACAGCTCCTATCTGTATATGGAGGTATTCGACGATATTCTCATCGTAGAAGGCTTTGAGGGCGAAGCGGAGAAGCTCCAGGAACTTTTGAAAGAGGAATATACGCTCACCGTCCTCAATGTGGCCGAAACGGAAAAATTTCCGAAGACGCTCGACGAAATGCGGTTATACGATCAGGTGGTGCTCGCCAATGTCTCGCACTCGGATATGCCTGCCGGATTTGAAGACTTGCTCAATTCCTATGTAAAGGACATAGGCGGCGGCCTCTTTACCGTCGGCGGAAGCGAGCCGGACGGCGACGAGGCTCACGCCTACAACCGCAAAGACTTATACGGTACCACCTATCAGGATATGCTTCCCGTGATTGCCGAAGATTATACGCCTCCGCTCGGGGTCGTCATCATCATCGACTGTTCGGGCAGTATGAGCGACGTACTCGAAAACGCGAAAGCGGGTGCGCGCGCCTGTCTCAACGCCATGACGGAGCGCGATTACTGCGGCGTCATTGCGCTCGACGACGATTATAAGGAAGCTCTTGCACTCACGCCCGTGACGAGGGAATATGAAATCGTCGCCGCGATCGACAACATCGGAAACGGCGGCGGAACGTTGCTTACCCCGTCGCTCAAACGTGCGGGAGACTCGCTCAAGGCGCAGACGAATATTGAAAAGAGACACATTATCGTCGTGTCCGACTGTATGTTTTCCGACAACGTCGAAAAATACGGTTCCGTCCTTCAATCGAATTTCGAGGCGGGTATCACGATTTCCGTCGTCGGCATCAATACGAGCGCGGACAGCGAAAAGGCGGGCAGAGAAATCGTCAAGCTCGGCAACGGCGGCAGCGACGACGACAGCGAAGAAGAAGCGGAGAAGTGGAAGAGCAAGTATCATCACACCGTTACGGGAGAAGATCTTTCGTCCATCATGCGCGAGGATTTAACCGTCCCCGATATCAAAGAAGTCGAGGCCAAACCCTTTGTCCCTACCATTCGCGTTCATAACGCAGTCGTCAGCGGCGTCGAACAGGCGAACATGCCCCGATTGAACGGCTACTACGGTACCAAGATCAAAGAAGACGCGGAAATTGTTCTCGCGGGCGAATTTGTCCCCATTTATGCGCAGTGGAAATACGGCGAGGGCATGGTCGGCAGCTTTATGTGCGATCTAAGCGGAAAATGGTCCTCGGAATTTCTAAGCGACGAAACGGGTCAAAGGATTATCAAAAATATTATCGGCGTGCTGTTTCCCAAGGAGAATATCCGCGCACAGGATATCGAAATCAAGCTCACCGAAAAGAATTACGGAAACGTGCTCAACGTATATACGGATATGGAAGAGGGTGAGCGCATCGAATTGCAGATTTTTAAGGATTCGGAGCCGAAGCCCGTGCAGACGATTAAGCCCACCGAGAAAGAGGGCTACACGCAGATTCCTTTTACCATAACGGAACCCGGCGTATACGAGCTTGTCGTAAAGAAAAAGGACGCGACGGGAAAGGACGTATCCGAAGCTACTATCTATAAGGCGTTTTCTTATTCTCAGGAATACAATACGTTTGTGGAAGCGGACGAAGAGACGTCGGTCGCTCTGCTGGAGGGGATGGCCTCGGCGGGGAAAGGCAAACGCATCGAAACGGAAAGTCAGGTCTTTGAAGGGCTTATCAAAAAGCTCTCGCACACCTTCGATCCACGTCTTGCCTTTGTGATTGTTTCGATCGTACTCGTTCTTTTGGATATAGCGGTCCGTAAATTTAAGTTCAAATGGCTTCACGAGATCATCCGTGAGAGAAAGGAGAAACAAGAACTTGGAAAACAAGCGTACAGAAAGGAATAGTTTCTCATGGGACGGGGCGCAGGGCGCGTCGGCATTGGAGGAAAAATGAAAAAACTTCGGTTATTGACGGTCATCGCTCTTATCGCGTGTTATCTCCTGTCCGCCGTAGCGTGTGCGGGAGGCGGCGCCGTACTTGAAACTCCCACGGGGCTTTGGGTAGAGCCTGCCGATTTGATACTCAATTGGGACGAGGTCGAAAACGCAAGTAAATATAAAGTTGATATCAACGGCGAACAAAAAGATACGCGAAGAACCTCTTATCCGCTCTCTTCGCTGAAAGCGGGCGCTTATACGTTACGTGTGAAAGCGCTCGGCGACGGAAAGAACTTTTCCGATTCCGAATGGTCGGTGTCTTACGAATTTGTGCGCGACCCCGAAACGGGACTTTCTTATCGGCTTACCGAGGACGAGAAGGCTTATAAGGTGACGAGCGGGACGACTGCGGAGGGCGCCGTAACGATTGAGAACAGCTATCGCGGCAAGCCTGTCGTGGCCATCGCCGAAAACGCTTTTTACAACGCCAACCGCGTGACCTCCGTCGCAATCGGCGATAACGTGACGGCCATCGGAAAAAGCGCGTTCTATAACTGCGCCGGCCTTGAAAGCGTCACGCTTCCCGAATCGCTTGTCTCTATCGGCGAAAATGCTTTCCAAAGCTGCCGTAGCCTCAAAGAAATAACGATCCCGGCAAACGTGACAAAAATAGAAGACGGTACGTTTACCCGCTCGGCAATAGAACGCATCGTACTTCCCGAAGCGCTTGTCTCTATCGGTGAAGCTGCTTTTGCGTATTGTCCCAACCTCAAAGAAATTACGCTCGGAAGCAATGTGGCGGAGATCGGCGCTTCCGCTTTCCGCGAATGTACTTCGTTGACGTCCGTCGTTTTGCCCGACAGCCTTATACAGCTTTCCGAAAAGACGTTTTTAGACTGTACGGCGCTTACCGCGGTGGATTTCGGTTCGGGCGTCAGATATCTCGGCACCCATGCATTTGAGGGTTGCACGTCGCTTGAAAGCGTTGCGTTTCCCGAAAATATCGAATCGATCGGTACCTCTTGTTTTTACGGTTGCAGCGCGCTTTCGGATATTTCTCTGGGCGCAGGCGTAAGCTTCATCGGCGCCACCGCGTTCGGAGAGACGAAGTTTTTGCAGAGCCGTGAAGGCGTCGTATATCTCGGCGATACAAATAAATGGCTGATCGTAAATAAAGATATAGAAAACACGGCCGTCGAAATAGCGGACGACACCTACGGGATCGCCGCCTATGCCTTTCACGGCAATAAATTTGAAAGCGTAAAGATCCCCGACAGCGTCCGGCTCGTCAATACCGCGGCTTTTTATCAGTGTCAGGAGATGCTCGGCGCGACGATCGGCAACGGGGTGACGGAACTGAGCTCGGGGATGTTTTCGGGTTGCTCTAAGCTTACCTACGTAACCTTCGGCGCAAACATTCAAAGAATAGGTTCAAGCGCTTTCTCCGGTTGTACGTTGCTTCAGGAGATCGATATTCCCGATACGGTTACCGCGATCGGAAAAAACGCTTTTTATAACACGGCGCTCTGGAACGCGGCGGGGGCAAATCTGATATATGCCGACGATTGGCTTGTCGGTGACATGAAAGAGCCGTCCGAGATAAACGGAACAAAAATGCCCTACTCGGTTAGCATCAAAGAGGGGACGGTCGGTATTGCAGACTACGTGTTTTCTCAGAAATACGTCGGCGGAGTAACTTTTTCCGACGGAATAAAATATATCGGCGAAGGTGCTTTTTCGTGGAGTTTGCTCGGCTATAACGAAAAGGGAAAGGTAGAAATTCCCGCGAGCGTGACGGAGATCAGAGACTATACTTTTTATTCCTGTTACTATTTACAAAACGTATATCTGCCCAATTCGGCGACGAAGGTCGGAAGATCCGTCTTTTATGAGTGTGTGAACTTGACAAACGTCCATCTTCCCACGGAGATCACGGAAATTTCGGACTATTCATTCTTTGGTTGCAAGTCTCTCAAAATGCTTGCGATCCCCGATAAGGTACAACGGATCGGCATGGCGGCGTTTTACGGGTGCATGTCTTTGGGCTTGGAATACGATTGGGATAAGCTGGCGTATAGTTCCCTTAAGCTCGTACTTCCCGAAAGCCTGGAAGAAATCGGCGACTATGCCTTTTACAGAAGCGGACTTTCGGAAATAGAATTCGGGAAAAATCTTAAAAAGATCGGCAGGTCGGCATTTTATGAAAGCTGGAATCTTAAAAGCGTTTCCCTTCCCGCCGGCGTAACGGAAATTTCCGACTATGCTTTTTACGGCTGCAGCTCGCTGGAGCGAATTTCCATGCCGAACGTGGAAAAAATCGGGAGATCCTCCTTTTACGGCTGCCGCTCGCTTAAAAATCTCGCGCTTCCCGCAACGCTTAAATCGATCGGCCGGATGGCGTTTCAGGATTGTTTTGCGCTCGAGACGCTCGTCATTCCCGCAAGCGTCGAAAAAATCGGCGATTTTGCGTTTCTTTGCGGCGACGCTCTCACCATATTCAGCGAAAGAGCGGAAGCGGGCGAAAATTGGAGCCGTTTATGGAATATGCGTAACCGTCCCGTCCTTTGGGGCTGTACGCTTTCGGCGGACAAAACCTACGTCGTATCTTTCACAATGAACGATTCGGTGGAAAATTATACGGCGGAAAACGGCATCAACGCACCCTACCGCGCGGGATATACGTTTGACGGCTGGGTGAGCGCGTCGAGCGGCTACGAATGCGACGCGAAAGACGTCTATCGGGCTCCCGACGGCACCGCATTAAGCGCCTTGTGGACGGAGGGTGACCCCGAACCCGATCCCGTACCGTCGCCTACGCCTCCGCCTTTCGTGGAGGAAGAAGAGTAAATTCGAAAAACGGCTTAAGTTTATCGATATAGCGCATTTATAAGGAGACATCATGAAGAAAATCAACAAAATCCTGCTTACGGCGTTTCTCGCCGTCGCGGCGTTCGTCTTTGCGTTGTTGGGGGCGTCCTGTGCGAAGAAGCCCGAATACACCGTGACGTTTATGAACGGCCAGACGGTCGTCGCTACGGTAAAAGGACATGAGGGCGACGCTCTCGAAGCCCCCGACGCTCCTCAGGAGGACGGGTATTCCTTTGTCGGCTGGAGCCTTGGCGAAAGCGGGGAAATCAAAGAATTTCCCGCCACCATTCCCGCCGAGGACGTTACATATTACGCGAATTACGCAAAGCTTTATGAAATCGAACTGAACGTCGGAGACGGTACGCTCGATACGCAGAAGGTATATGCCAGCGCGGGGAGCAATCTCTACGACGCGCTCAAGGACGTCGTGCCGACCACTTCCGACGATACGTATTTCGGCGCATGGTTTTACGGCAACAAGGAAATCACCGCGGAATCGAATACGATCATGCCCAGAAAGGACATTTCCGTCCGCGCCCGTTATAAAGTCGATTATACGATCAAGCTGTATAAGCAGACGGAATTCAACGTCGATGGCTACGACGAGACGCCCGTAGAACAAACGGGCTCGGACTATGTCGAAACGACGTTGAGGCCGACGGTCAGCTATCCCGAGGGTTACGAGTACGCTTCGGAGAGCGGCGAAAAGACCGAATTAAAGCTTTCGAAAGAGAAAGAGCAAAACGTTTATATCTATTATTGCCGCATTATCGGCGTAACGCTCAATTTTGATGCCAACGCGCCCGCCGAAACCGAGGCCGCGGGGGAGATGGACTCCCTCTATGTGCGCAAGGGCACCGAAAAGAAGATAAAGGACTGCGCTTATATGATCGCGGGATATCGCTTTGCCGGCTGGTCCACCAAGACGGACGGCGACGTCGAGTATAACCCCGGCGATATGTTCGACGGCGAGCAGGATCTTTTCCTCTACGCGGTATGGGATAAGGGCTACACCGACCTGCGCGGCGGAGTCGATTATATCTATATCGACCATTTCGACAGCAGCAAGGCGTACCTTGAAAGAACGGGACTGGACGAAAAGATCGGTACGTATGACGAAACGACGAGGGTTTTCTCGTTTGCAAAGAGCGCTTCCTCCGCCCTTGACGGCCGCATCGCGCTCGACGGCGAAACGTTCTATTATTTTGACGACGTCGAAGGCGAATACGACATCTACGACGCCTATACGTACGAGAAGAAGCAAGGAAAAATTAAAATCAACAACCACGAATCGGCGGTCTATACAAACGCCGAAGGAACGGCGGTAAACGGCACTTATACGCTCGGAAAGCAGGGCGATTACGAGTTTACCCCCGAAAGCGGAGAAGGATTTTCTTTCCAGATCGCCAAGGTCGATAAAGACGGAACGGCAGGCTGTCTCATCAGGGGCGGCGAAGCGGGTATGTTCTATATTCTCGACGGCGGTCAGCCTTCCTTTGCCGTCGTTTTGTCGCTCGACGGTTACGGCAACGTAACGATGCTCGAGGCGCTTACCAATGCCTATAACGGCGTCTATACGCTTTCCGAAGTCGTGAAAGACGAAGTGATTGCCAAAATTTATTACGCGGGAGCGTATCGCTTATTTATTTTCCGTCTGGCTGCCCTTCAGGGTTACCCCGTTTTCGTCATGAGCGACGGTATGCAGGCTACTCTCGAATACACGTATAACGACGAGACTGCGGGGGCGCAAAAAACGGACGTGCTCTTTATCGACGGCTACGGCGCCGCTACCTATACGCCCGACGGCGGCGAACCGATAGAAGGAAGCTACGGCGTGATTGATTCGGAGCTGCGCTATATGCAGTTCGTTCCCAAGGAAGGCGAAGGGTTTAAGCTCTGTTACGATTTCGAAGCCAAGGAGTATCTTCCCATCGAAGAACACTGCGGAAGCTATCTGTTTAAGAACGGCGGCTCTTTAGAGACGATCATGCTTCAGCTGAAATACGACAAAACCGCGACGATGTATGTTCCCGCCTCCGACGGCAAGACCTGGACACCCATGGTAAACGGAAATTATGAGGCGGTTACAACTCCCGAAAACAGCTTTATCTTTACCGCAGACGAGGACGGGTGGATTATTCCCGAAGCGGCTTATCAGGCGAAATTCTCCGCATTTACTTTCCGGCTCGGTACGGCCAACAGATATCCCGTCTTTGAAATGTATAACGCGGATATGGCGGGTAAGACCATTACGCTCGGCAAAAACGTCTATACGTTTGCGGGATATAATGCCGTTACCTGCAACCTCATGACGCAGATGGATGACGGAACCGAAAGTCTTCAACCTTACCAGGGCGATTACCGCGTCTGTACGCCTGCGGACGGCAACACCTTCTTTACCTATATCGAAATCAAGCTCAGCAAAGGCGTGACGGTTCTGCTCGTCGATGTCAGAGAAGACGCAACTGCGGGAACGCCCGAGTATAAGGAATTTTTCGGCGCTTCTTACACCAACAGTTATAACAATCCCGGAAAATATTTCGCACAGATTTATCCGCTTACCGACGATTATATGGCGGTAGCCGTGCTCGACGAGGCGACGGGCGAATATAAATTTACCTTCCTCGGAACCTTCGTCGATCAGGATAAGGACGAAAACACCGACGCGGACAATTATTACGAGTTTACCGCTACGCAGACGGCGGAAGGAACGTCTCAGGAAATCGTCGAGGAATTCAGGTCTTTCAAGTGTCAGCTTTGGACGCTTTCGGGTACGAGAGTATTTTTGCAGTACGACGAGAGCCGCGTGAAAACCGCCAAAGGAACGGACGGAAGCTCGATGGAATTCAACGCCTACGGCCTGATCGAGTATAAGGCGAACGCCGCGGCGGAAGCCCAGACGTGCAGATATACCCGCCTCGGGGATCTCTTTGTGCTCACCTCCTTTACGGACGGCAAGAGCTATCGCTTCCACTTCACAAACAAAGAGGAAACCGCCTATGCTCCTTCCGACGAGAAAGAGGGCGCGTACTATCTCTATAACCTTTCGGACGGCACGCTCGACACAAGTAAAATCCTCGTGCTCGCAGGCGTTTCGGCGACGCTCTACGAGGGAGAGACGGAGACGTCCGGCACCTATGCGTATAACGAAGAAACGGAAGATTATACCTTTACGGCCGCGGACGGACAAAAAACGAATTTCCGTCTCACGCAGGTAACCAATCAGCAGACGCAGCAGACCTATCCCGTATATTGCGTCGCAAGGCCCGAGATTGTTTTCAATCTTTCGGTGGTGGATAAAGACGGGAAAGAAATCGGCTCGATCACGTGCGACAGCTACGGCAAGGCCGCCTATAACGACAGCGTTGAAGACATCGTCTATAACGCAGGGCTCGCCTGGAACGAAGCGAAAACCGTGTTCGTCGTAAAGATGTACGACGCGACGGGCAAGCTCCTTGAAACCCGTTATTATGAAGTAAAGGACGAGACCGCTCCCAACGTCGTATGGGAATACGGCTTTGAGAAAAACGTGTATTTCGGTTACGATAACGGACTTTATCTCGATTATGCGCTGTATCTCGACGGCCACGGCAACGCGGAAATTCTCAACCTCGAAGGAGAGGCGACTGAGAACGGAACGTACGTGCTTACCGAAAGCGGCACGGCGCTCTACACGAAAAAGGGCGAAACGACGGCTAAAGAATATATGCTCTTTGCGTCGGGCAGCAGCTCTTCGCGCACCTATTTCTGTACGGAGATAGACGAAAACGAAGGCACGTATCACGGAGACGATTGGTCGGTGCTCATTCTCGACGGCTACGAAGTCTCGGCGACGTATATCGACGCCAGGGGTATCCGTTACAGCGGAAATTATACGATTTTGAAAGAGGGCTATGTGAAGTTTACTTCCTCCTCACTTTCCGCTCCTCTCGTCGTTACGATCGATACGCAGACGGGTAAATATGCGCCCGTCACCGAGCAGTATATCCTCGACGGCAGCGGCAGTAAGCTTCTCGCCTGGGTGGATTATACGCAGACGCAGATTACCCTTCCCGTAAGCGTAACGGAAATCGGCATCAACGCTTTCCAGAGCATGAGAGCTCTCGTTTCGATTGCAATGCCCGGCGTTACCTCGGTCGGCGCAGGCGCGTTCTATTACTGCACCGCGCTGGAGACGGTCGTTGCGGATAGGCTTACTTCGGTGGGCGCAAGCGCCTTCGCTTATTGCGTATCGCTGGCGGAAATCAGCGAAGAAAAAATCGAAACCATCGGCACGCAGGGCTTCTACGGCTGCGTTTCCCTCACGGAGCTCAATCTTGCGGCGATCAGGACAATCGGCGACTATGCGTTTTTGCAGGCGCTTACGCTCAAAAACGTTACGATCGGAAGCGCGGTCGAAAAAATCGGCAAAAATGCGTTTGCGTATGCCAATGCGGAAGGCGAAGAGGGAACCGTCCTTACGGTAACCTTCCTCGGAACGGACGTTCCCGAATTCGGCGAGGAAATTTTCAAGGAAGTCGCCGCGCTCGAAATCGTCGTTGCCGACGAAGCGACAAAGACGGCCTTTGCGGCGGCTTTGGAAGCGTATGCGGAGTATATCGTCGTAGCGTCCGCGGCGGCCGCTGCGTAATCGGACAAAAAAGAGGCGGGGCGGGAAAAAGATTCCTCGCCTGCCTCTCTATTCCCCGCAGGGGAGAAGGAGCGCGCGGAAACGGGCGCTCCTATAAAAAACAGAAAGGTAAAGTAGCGGCATAATGTTTGCCGTTATAAGAAAATCAGGTCGCTTCTGATAATAACTAACAGAATAAGCTATTTATTGAAACGGCTGAAAAATTATTTGCAAAAGCCGCAAGACATGCTTTACTTTTTTTGAGATTTGCTATAAAATATATAATATCATAAAAATATAATCGTGTATTTATGCGGTGCAGGCCTGCTGCGGCCTGCGGCCAAACCGTTTTCGGTTGGTTGAGCGCTTTCGTCGCGGTCGGCGCCGCTATCGTCGTGACGGGCGGGTTTTATGGAGTAAAAAGGAAAGCAAGATGACAAAGTACAAACGTAATATCTTAAAAGTTTTTTCGGTCGGTATCGCCTGCGTCTTGGTTGCGGGCTGTACCGTCGGAGAAATCAATTTCAGGGGAGACGATACGTCGCCTTCCGGGGCAGCCGGGAAAATAGGCTTATACGACGGCTCGCTCGACACCAACGTCGAGGATTATTTCGACAGCTCGGTCGTATATAAGCTCCCCGATACGATTGAAAAAAATCAGGATATTTCCGTCATTGTGGAGATGAGCGTCGATAGCGTGCTCGATTCCTATAAAGACAATGCGGACGGCAAGCTTTCCGTCGCGGAATATCGGGATAGCAAAAAGGGCGTCGCAGCCGTAAATAAAATCGAAAGAAAACGGGCGGAGCTGGTCAAAATGCTCAATAAGTCGGGGATTTCCTACAAGAGAGGAGAGACCTACGACACCGTTTTAAGCGGCTTTGAAATCACGGTCAAGGCCCACGATTTCGACGAGTTGCAAAAGCTGCTCGGTTCGAAGGCGACGTTGATCGTCGGCGAGGAATACGAGGCGGCGACGGCCGAAGTCGTCGAAAACGACGTCAACGTGTATTCCACGGGTATTTTCGACAGCTCCGATTCCGAATATCAGGGCAACGGCGTGGTAATCGCCGTGCTCGATACGGGTCTCGATTATACGCATACGGCGTTCAGCGTAAATAATTTTGCCACGCCCGACGAGGATCTCGCTTTCACGCTCGGCGACGGCTCCGAAAGGGACGTTGCGAAAAAGGTGGGGGCGACCGCTGCGGCGACGTTTACCTCGGGGCTTACCGGCGAGGACGTTTACGTAAGCAAGAAGGTTCCCTATGCGTACGATTATGCGGATAAGGACCCCGACGTTCTTCCCATCAACAGCTCGCACGGCACGCACGTCGCGGGCATTATCGCGGGGCAGGACGACACGATCACGGGCGTTGCGCCCAACGCGCAGCTCGCGATCATGAAGGTGTTCTCCGATTCCTCCCAGGGCGCGAAGACCTCTTGGATTCTTGCCGCGCTGGAGGATTGCGTCACGCTCGGCGTCGATGTCATCAATATGTCCCTCGGTACCTCCTGCGGCTTTTCCCGCGAGGTTGACGAGAGGGAAAAAAATGAGATCTACGACAATATCAAGGAGGCGGGGATCAGCTTGATCGCCGCGGCCTCCAACGATTACAACGCTACGTTCAGTTCGGAAAAGAACGGCAACCTCGGCCTTACCTCCAATCCCGATTCGGGTACGGTCGGCGCGCCTTCCACCTATGACGCGGCGCTTTCCGTTGCGTCCATCAGCGGCGTAAAGACCCCGTACCTCACGTACGAGGGCAAGGTCATGTACTTCAAGGAGGCCAACGACAAGGCTTCCAAACCCAAAAATTTCGTCAACGACATACTCGCGGAAAACGAAAACGAAAAAACGTTCGAATACGTGACTATCTCCGGCTTCGGCAGCGCAGTCGATTACAACGGCCTCGACGTAAGGGGAAAGATCGCCCTCGTAAAGCGCGGCACGACGTCGTTCGAGGATAAAGCGAAGGCGGCGAGCGACGCGGGCGCTGCGGGCGTCATCATTTACAACAACGTTTCGGGCGAAATCTCCATGGCGATCGGGTCGGCTTCCGCCCCCGTGTGCTCTATTTCGCAGGACGACGGCGAGCTGCTCGCAAAAAGCAGTACGGGCAAAATCAAGATCAGCCGCGATCAGGTGGCGGGTCCTTTCATGTCCGATTTCTCGTCCTGGGGTCCTACCTCCGACTTGAAAATAAAGCCCGAAATCACCGCGCACGGCGGAGACATTCTGTCGGCTGTGCCCGGACAGGGCTACGAAAAGCTTTCGGGTACGTCCATGGCCGCGCCCAACCAGGCGGGCGTAACCTCCCTGATCCGTCAGTACGTCAAGGAGTACGTCGCCGCGGACGCAAGCGACACGAAGGACGTAACGGCGCTCGTCAATCAGATCATGATGTCCACGACGGATATCGCCTATAACAAGATCGGCTTGCCCTACGCGGTAAGAAAGCAGGGTGCGGGTCTTGCCAACCTTACCAAAGCGACTACCACGCCTGCGTATCTGACCACCTTCGAGGGCGATCGGGTAATGGATAAAACCAAACTCGAGCTCAAGGACGATAAAAATAAGACGGGCGTGTACGAAATGACCTTTGCGGTCAATAATATCAGCCAGAGAGCGCTTACATACGACGTTGACGCCCTTGTGCTCACCGAAGGCGTCAGCTCCACTTATACCACGCACGGCGAAACGACGGTGACGGAGGAAGGCTATCTTCTGGACGGCGCCGATCGTAAAGTCACCTCCGTTTCGGGCGACGGCACGGCGAACGGCAACACCGTTACGGTCGATGCCGGCGGTACGCTTAAAGTGACCGTTACGGTTACTTTGTCCGACAAAGACAAACAATATCTCGACAAGTCCTTTGAAAACGGCATGTATGTCGAAGGCTTTGTCACCTTGACCGCGAGCGGAAGCAACGGGGTCAATCTCAACGTGCCGTTCCTTGCTTTTTACGGCGATTGGACGCAGGCTCCCATTTTCGACGAGGAATTTTTCGATACCAACGCGGACGAACTCGACGCGGGAATAGACGCGGCTGACAAGGTAATGGCGGACGCCTACGCGACGCGGGTGATCGGCGGGCTGTACAGCGATTATATCTCTTATCTCGGCTCCTACTATTTTAAGCAGGATCCTTCGGCAACCCAGATCGCGGCGCAGAGAGATCACGTGGCGCTGTCCAATCAAAACAACGGCGAAAAGGGAAACACCACGATCAACAGTCTCTCGTCTATTTGGGCGGGTATGCTCCGCAACGCAAAGCGCGTCGAGATAAAGGTCGTGGAGGATTCTACGGGAGAGGTCGTATTTTCAAAGACGAATAACAATCAACGCAAATCTTACAGCTCGGGCGGATCGATTTATTATTCGCCGATTGAGGTAGGCTTCGACGCGATCGAACAGAACCTGAAAAACAACACGCAATATACCGTCACGGTCGATGCGTATATCGATTGGGACGGCGAACAAAAAAATAAACGGAGCCGGATCGAATTTCCTCTGTATATGGATTTCGAAGCGCCCCTCGTGACGGACGTCAAGTACCGCACCGTTTATGATAAAATAAACAAAGAAACGAAGCTGTATGCCGATTTAAGTATTTATGACAACCATTACGCAATGGCGGTCAATGTCGGCCAGGTCACAAACGACGGCAAGGGCTTCTCGCTCTCTTCTTTCGGCAAATACCTGACGCCGGTCTATTCGTCGTTTAATTCCACATCCGTCGTGACGGTCGAGCTTACCGATTATATCAATCAGCTGAAGGAGTCGGACGGTCTCATCTATCATCCGGACGGGACGACGTCGATAGACGAAAACAACAATACGTTTGTCGCGTCGGTTTACGATTACGCGATGAATAATGCGATTTACGAAATTCCTTTGCCCGACGATCTCGTTTCCGTATTCTTCGAAGTCGATGCGGACGCAAAAAAGAGCGCGCTCAACGACAAGCAGATCGCCGCGGGAAATATCGCCGAGGGCGAGCAGGTTCTCGTCATGAGCCCCAACGAAACGTTCAAGCTCACGGATATTCTTCAGGTTTATCCTTCCTCCACCTGGGTTTCGGCGCTCGATTACAGCGTGAGCGACGAGAAGATTATCGGGGTGGTCAACGGAACGGTTGTGGCGCGTGCCTCGGGCGACGCGACGATCACGGTAAAGGGTAAAAACGGCGCGGGCGAAGAAGTTTCCGCCACGCTGGACGCCTCGGTTCTTTCGCCCGAGGATACCGCTCTCGGGTATATGAAATACGACGCGATTGCCGCAAACAGATTCGAAGTGACGGGCTTTACTACGGACGACGCGTTTATCGTTCCGTCAAACGACGATCGTACGATCGGATTTACCGGCAGCAAAAACGTATTCGGGCCGACGCTCGAGATTTCGATGTATCCCTCCGAGCAGGTGACCTTGGATTACGTCCTCGACTCCTACTTCCCCGATCGCACAAAGGTTGAATTTTCGTCGTCGAGAGAGGATATCGCTTCCGTTGACGAAAACGGTACGATTACGGCCAAATATACGGCAAACAGAGATACGAAAGCGTATATCGCCGTGTCGCTTCTGTTGGACGACAAGCAGAGTACGAGCGTACGTATCGCGGTCACGGTCAAAAATCCGTTTATTAACAATAGTATTTATCTCAGCTTTTACCGCGGCGCGGGCGACGAAAATAATTGCGTCGTCATTCCCGATGACCTCGGTATAACGACGATCTATCAGTATGCGTTTTCGAGCTACGAGTTTGTGGAAAAGGATCTGGAGAACGGCGACGTCATCACCGAAGAGGACCCTTATCATCTGAAACAGCATTTTGTCGGAAACGATAAAATCAAAAAGGTAATCATTCCCGAGGGAGTTACGGAGATTGCCGAGTATGCGTTTGCAAACTGTACGTCGCTCGAGGAAGTGGTACTGCCTTCCACGCTGAAGAAGATCGGTTTCGGCGCGTTCTACAACTGTACTTCCCTGTCGAAGATCAATCTCGAGGACGTTCAGTTTATCAATAAAGAAGCGTTTTACAAGACGGCGGTCACCGAAGCGAATTTCTCATCCGTCGTATCCTTCGGCGACTATGCTTTCCGCGAAAGCAAGCTGAACGTGCTTTCCCTTCCCTCGTCCTGTCAGTCGATCGGCGTCGGCGCGTTTTACGGCTGTGCGGATCTCGCAAACGTAACGTTTGACGCGGAAAAGGTCAAGGTAGGAAACGCGGCGTTCGCGGGCTGCAAAAAGCTCACCTCCGTTTCCATCAATGCGGTGGTTATTTCCCCGTATGCCTTCAACGGCTGTACGGAACTGAGCAAGGTGACGCTCGGCAAGGACGTCTCCGTCATAGGCGAATATGCGTTTGCGGGCACGAAGGTGGCGAAATTCCGACTCGATCCTGCCAACACCGCGCTCTCTTTCAAAAACGGCGACGATTCGATCATTTATAAAAATAACGGTACCCAGCTGCTGCTTGCGGCGCCCGCGTCCGCGACGACGAGGGTGACGACGGACGCGACGTCCATCTCTACGGGTGCGTTTTCCGGAAATACAAATCTCATTTCCGTCGTTGCGAATAACGTGACGGAGGTAGGCGATTATGCCTTCTCCGATTGCGCGGCTCTGGCGGCGGTTACGATGAACAAACTGAAGTCTGCGGGCAACTATGCGTTTTTCAATACCGCAATCACGAAGCTCCCCAACGCTGCGGGACTTACCTCCGTCGGAGATTATGCCTTTGCAGGTACGAGACTTTCTTCCGTCGCCGTACCCGATAACGCGAACGTCGGAAATTATGCGTTTGCAGGCAACGGCTATCTTAAAAATGCAACGCTCGGCAACGGCGTCACGCTCGGCGAAGGTGCTTTCTTCAAGACGGCGCTTGTAAGCGTGACGGCGGGTTCGAATGCGAAAATCGGCGCTGCGGCGTTCAACTCCTTGACGACGCTGACAAGCGTTACCTTGGGCGAGGGCGCGCAGATCGGCGACTACGCTTTCCAAAAAGCGACGGCGCTGACCTCTATTGATCTTTCAAAAGTGAAGTCGATCGGAGAAGGCGCATTCAACTTGGCAAACGGATTGACTTCCGTCGAGCTCACAAATTTGGAAGCTTTGGGCATAGCCGCCTTTTACGGCGCAAGCGGGCTTACCTCCGTCGTGTTCGGCGATAAGCTTACCAGCGTCGCGGAAAATGCGTTCTACGGCTGTACCGCACTTAAAAACGTAACGTTGAGCGATTCGATCGTCGAATTGGGCGCTTATGCGTTTACGGGTGCGATAATCGAGGACATCGATCTCGAGCACGTGACGGTGATCGGGGAGGGCGCGTTGGCTTTGACGCCGATTACGTCTGTCACCCTGTATGCCGAAGGCGTGAAGATCGGCGACGCAGCGTTTAACAATTGCGAAAAGCTTGTCGCCGTAAACAATCTCGATAAAGCCGTATATATCGGCAATTATGCGTTTGTCAACACGGCGCTCGAAAGCGCAAATCTCGAATCCGCGGCCTATATCGGCGATTTCGCTTTTGCGAATACGAAGCTTACTTCCGTATCGTTCGGCGTGACGTTTGACGAAAACGGCAAGCAGGTCAGCACAAATAAGCTGCAATCGCTCGGGGAAAATCCTTTCTCTAATTGCGCAATCGAAACGTATGCGGTGGAAGCCGACGTATATTTCAACGGTAATGTTGTGGGAACCGAATTGATCGATACCTATGCCGTATCGGACAGCGTGAAGGTGATTTCGGGCGTTCTTTATCAAAACGTTCCCAACGGGCTGGAGCTTGTTTCCTATCCCAAGTCTGATGCGCGTACCTCGTTTGTCGTAGAAGAGGGAACCGTCCGTATCGGCGCGAACGCGTTTATGGGAAGCGCGTTGAAAAACGTAACGATCGCTTCCACGGTGACGGCGATCGGCGATAAGGCTTTCTATACCTGCGAAGCTCTTCGCATGGTTGTATTCAAGGGCTACAAAGCGCCCGTGCTGGAAGAGACGTACGACGAAAGCTATATCAATACGCTGCCTATTCCGTATGAGGGATATTTCTCCTTTACGGGTTCGGATAAAGAGACTTACGTTGTCGAGGGATTGGGCATTTCCAAATATTATATGTGGAACGTGACCTCTATGCTCAACAATTTCTATTACGGCGCGAACTTCGTAAACTATGTGGGCAGGGTTACCGATAAGCTGATTATGGTCAAACCTGTAAACGGACTCAATTACGATTCGTTTATCTTCAGTCAGTATTTCGGGACGAAGGTAGAAGGCTCGACGGCGGCCGATCAGACGACGCTTGCGGCAATCGCGGCGATTGCGGAAATTCCCGACGAAATCGTGCTCACGCCCGAATGCGAGGCCCTCGTCGCGGCAGCTCGTACCGCTTACGATAGGATAAATACGGACGATCAGCGCGCGCTGGTGACCAATGTCAGCAGACTGACCGACGCGGAAAGACGGCTTGAATATCTCAAATCTCAGCAAATCATTGAGCCGGTCAAGCCCGAAACTCCGGACGAAAAATCCTATACCGCGGTCATCGTCGTCAGCGTTTGCTGCGGCGTAGCGGTGATCGGAGGCGCGATAGCGGCGTTCTTTATCCTCAGGGCGCGTAAAAATAAGGGTAAACCCGACGGCGGCGCGACGGAAACGACGGTTGAAACAAACGAGTCGGAAAACGGAACGGACGTCGATGAGGAAAATGGGGCGGACGTAGATACGGATGAAAAATCAGAGGATTGACGTACGAGGAGCAAGATGAAAAGAAGAGTAAAAACGATAATCGGTCTTGCGTGCGGCGCGTTGCTTTGTGCAGGCTTGGCGGCCTGCACAAAGGCGGAGACGGAACTCGACAGGATAGAAAAGGAAAACTATATCGTCGGCGTGGTTTACGACCCCAACGGCGGCAAGTTTAATTCTAACCGTACGGGCATAACCGTCGAAAATCGGTTTGATCCCGATAGATTTACGGATGCGGACAACGACGGCAAAATCGAGATCTCGCTGAAGAGCACCGATCCCGTCAATTATTCTCAGGCTCCCTATGAGCTGGGCGCGCCAAAAAAGCCGGGCTATGCGTTTGCGGGCTGGTATCGCACCCGCGAGCTTTCCGTGGATTCCGAAAACAGACCGCTCGACGATTACGGAAACGTACTTGAAAAGCGTGCGGACGGAAACCTGTATCTTCCCGGGGCTGAAACCCCGTCGGTTCAGGGCTACGTGTATTCGGAAATGTGGGATTTCAGTAACGATAAGCTGATATATGAGCTGGGCAGCGGAAAATACAGCCTTACGCTGTATGCCGCATGGGTTCCCGATTATCGGTTCAATTATTACTACAAGGAAGAGGATTCTTCCGTCTGGACGCTTTTGGGATCGACGGCGTTCGACTATACACAGACGCAGACGTTTAAGGAAAGCTATCCTTACGCTCCGGCCGTTAAGCCGACCACGGACGCCGATCTCCTGTGGACGCCGCAGTGGAGCGGCGCAAACGAAACGGGCGAAATGGTCTATACCCGCAAATATTCCGACGGAAAGGAGTACGCTTTCCCCGCGCTTGAAGGACACACCTTCCTTTCGGCGTATTCGGACGAGGCGTGTAAGAAGGAAATCAAAGGCTCGCTGCAGCATGGCGGAACGCTCGTTTATGACGAAGAAAGCGAAAAGCTAAAGCCGGAAAATCCCGTTCAAAACATTTACGTCCAATTCGAAAAAGGCGAACAATACCGCGTCACCACGGCCGACGAGTTTGTAAAATATGCACAAAAAGCAAACGCTTCCAGCGTATATACGATTTTAGCGCAGGAGCTGGATTTCTCGGATAAGAAATGGCCCGCGAATCTTGTTAGCGGAGAATTTGCGGGAAAAATCGTCGGAAACAATTGTACGTTCAAAAATGTTTCGGCAACGAATACCTCTGACGAGGCGAAAAACGGCGGACTGTTCGCCTCGCTTGCGGCGGGCGCGGAAATTTCCGATATCGCTTTTATCAACGCGACGTACGATATGGGAAAGGGCACGGCGGCAAATCTCGGAATGGACGGAACGGCATATTTCGGTTTGTTGACGGGGTATGCGGACGCCGAAGCGACGGTTCGCGGCGTCACAATCGAGGCTTCCTCGCTCCGCATGGGCAAGCTTGCGAGAAACAGCTATACGATCAATCTCGTGGGCAACGGCCTTGAAGGCATTTCGTCGGACGGCGTGAAGGTTGTGCTCTACGGCGAAGAGTTTAAGCAGGGAGACGCGAAAAAATATCGTTATTTCGTAACCTCCGTCGAGGTGAACGCCGAAACGGGAAGCGTTGTTCCGAAAATCGAAATTTCCAGTCAGAGGGCCGAAATCAGGGACGAAGAAAGCTACATAGCGTATCCTGAGGCAAGCAATTAATTTATAAACTATCATAACGGAGGATTCCCATGAATAAAAAAGCAGTTAAAGCGTTATCGCTTACGCTGAGCGCAATGTTCGTCGCGTCCGCCTGTTATTCTCTTACGGGCTGTAAGAAGAAAAACAAGAAGGACAGTATCGTTTTGATGACGGAGGAGCTGAACGGCTTGTTCAATCCTTTTTATGCGACGGCGGGCACCGATATGGACATCGTCGGCATGACGCAGATCGGCATGTTGACTACGGACGACAACGGAAATACGACCTGCGGCGAAAACGAAGCGACCGTGGTGCTCGATTACGAGATTTCGGAGTCGAACGGCAATTCCGTCTATACGTTTGTATTGAAAAACGACATTCTGTTCTCCGACGGCTATGCCCTCACGATGAACGACGTGCTCTTCAATATGTACGAGTATCTCGATCCCGTTTATACGGGTTCTTCCACCATGTATTCCACCAAAATCGTGGGGCTTGACGCCTACAGAATGCAGGCCAATCAAGGCTCCGAATCGGACACCACCAAGCAGGCGATTTCCCTTGCCAACGGCCGCAGGCAGGAACTGATCGATATCTATGTCGAGGCGAGTGAAGAGTATGATCCCTCCTCGACGTCTTATAACGTGACCGAGGAGCAAATGCTCAACTTTATCAAGGAATGGGATGCGACGGGCAACTATACCGCCGCCGTGGGCGACCCCGAAGACGGCAAGAGTTACCGTGATATGATCACCGACGACTACAACCGTATCCGCGAGCTTTTCAAAAAAGAGCTGGAAACCGATTTCAAGACGGCGAAGGACGCTTACGATCTGGAGAGCGACAGCCTGCCCTATAAAAAATGGGCGGACGATAAGCATTTCAAAAACGACGTATTCAAGTTTTTCTATTACGAGGGCTTCATTACGCCGAAGTACGAAAAAGTCAACGGCAAGGACAATAAAAACGTCATCGAGAGCTTCGACAACATGAGCCTTCTCGACCGATATAATTCGGAAGAAAAAGCGATCGAGTACATATATACGTATTATATGCAGCAAAAATTCGATCAGGTTTTGACGGGCTGGGGTACCTCCAACACGATCATGACGGAGTTCGAGGCGAAGGCGAAAGAAGTTCTCCTTCAGGACAAAGTGACGGACGGGCTCGAATATCCCAACATTTCGGGCATCGTTTCGCTCGGACATACCACCGACAAAGCTTCCGTTACGGTCAACGGAAAGGAATATAAGGTGGCGCATAATCACGACGAAACCTATCTCAACGGGGACGCGCCCAACAAAAACTACGGCGCCGTTACCGACAAGAGCGAGTACGACGTATTGCAGATTACCGTGGAGGGCACCGATCCCAAAGCGATTTATAACTTCGGCTTTACCGTCGCGCCCGCGCATTACTACACGGCGGACGAGCAAAATCCCAACGGCAGAAAGATCGATATCGCAGGCAATGAATTCGGCGTGGATTGGGGTTCCTTTACCTATCAGAGCAAGGTAATCCAATCCGAACGTCACGTGGGAGTTCCCGTAGGCGCAGGTCCCTTTGTCGCCACCGACGAAAACAACAAAGACAATCCCGCGCCTGCTGAGTTCTACAGCAGTAACGTCGTATATTTCAAAAAGAACAACAATTTCAGCAGCCTCGGCGAACAGTTCGAGGTGCAGGCCGAAAAGCTTCGTTTCCAGGTCATCAGCTCGAGCAACGCGCTCGACGCCCTTGCGAGCGGCCAGGTCGATTACGTCACGCCTCAGCTTACCACCGACAACAGCAACCGGCTGGACACCCTGAAAAGTAAGGGAATAGAGAGCATGGCCGGCTGGCAGCTGGGTTACGGCTATATCGGCATCAATGCGGGCAAGGTGCCCAACGTCTATGTGCGCCGTGCGATCATGGCGGCGATGCAGGTCGAGCTTTCCTGCGAATATTACAAGACGGGTACCTGTCAGCCTATCGATTGGCCGATGTCGAAAGTGGGCTGGGCATATCCTTCCACCTCCGATAATGGCCATTCCTATACGCGGTGGGAGGAGCTTCCTCAAAACGTTCAAAATCAGACCTATGTCACCACGATAAGCAAAATCAAGCAGCTGATGGCGGACGGCGGGGTCAGCGAGGGCGATTCCGAGCTGAAGATCAAGTTCACCATCGCAGGCTCCTCCATTACGGAGCACCCGACCTACAGCGTGTTCAAGCAGGCGGCGGATATCCTCAATAAGTGCGGCTGGCAGGTAGAAGTGGTACCCGATTCTCAGGCGCTCGTAAAGCTTTCCACCGGTTCTTTGGCCGTGTGGGCGGCGGCATGGGGTTCCACGGTCGATCCCGATATGTATCAGGTTTACAGCCCCTATTCGACGGCTACCAGCGTAAAAGCCTGGGGTTATCAGCAAATTTTGTCCAATAGCACGCAGTATTCTTACGAATACGATATTCTCTTTAACCGTACCGAAGGCAACGGCTCGCTTGCCGATATCATCGACGAGGCGCGTTCCACCAACGATAGAGAGAAGCGTAAAGCGCTTTATCAGGAAGCCATGGGGCTGGTTCTCGACCTTGCGATAGAATTGCCCGTCTATCAGAGACAGACGCTCTATGCGTATAACTCCAAAACGATTGCGGGCTTTGCAAACTGTATCGTCAACGATCCGACCAGCGAGAATAACGGACTTGTCAATCCTTATTCGTCTCCTCTCGGCAGAATTTGGGAACTGAAGCTCGTTAAATAATTTTACCGCAAAATAAAAACCGAATTCAATCGGAGAAATAATGTTTAAATATATTCTAAAAAGAATAGGAATTTCAATACTTATCCTTTTCGGCGTTTCCGTTATTTTGTATATTCTGCTGCGCTGTATGCCCACCGATTTCGTCGAGTCGAGAATTTTGGCTTTGACGCAGGGCGGCGCAGACGTGCAGGAGGAGCTGATCCAGGTCATGTATAAGTCTTACGGTCTCGACGGATCGATCATCGAGGGCTACTTTTCATGGCTTGGAAACGCTTTGCGCGGCGATTTCGGCAAAAGCTTTATCAGTCAGCGCGACGTCGTTTCGGAGATATTCAACAAGGACAGGATCGGTACGTCGTTTTTCGTCGCCGCGGTCGCAACCGTTTTTGAATTTTTGATTGCGATTCCTTTGGGCATAACGGCGGCGACGCACCAATATTCGGCGCGCGATTACGTCGTTACCGTTCTCGTGCTCATCGGTATATCGTTGCCCTCGTTCTTCTTCGGACAGCTGCTCAAGGATATTTTTGCAAATAAGCTGGGCTGGTTTCCCGTGTCGGGCATGAAGGACGCGGGCGTAACCTATGCCAACGCGGGCGAAATGATCGCGGATTATCTCCATCATATGTTCCTGCCGATTCTCACGGTCGTAATTTTGAGCATAGGCTCCCGTATGAGAATGACGAGGACGAATATGCTCGAGGTCATGAATTCCGACTATATCCGTACGGCCCGCGCGAAGGGACTGAAGGAGAGCGTCGTCGTGTATAAGCACGCTTTCCGAAACACGATGATCCCCTTGGTGACCAGCCTTGCGGGGCTGATTCCAAGCCTTTTCTCGGGTGCGATGATTACCGAGCAGGTATTCGATCTGACAGGTATAGGCAATTATGCCCTGAAGGCGATGACGCAGGGGGACATTCCCGTCATCATGACGTATAATATGTTCCTGGCCATCTTGTCCGTCGTGGGCGTACTGCTCGCCGATTTGATGTACGCGGTCGTCGATCCTCGGGTCAAGCTCGCTTAAAGGAGAAGATATGGAAGATACCGAAATTTTAGAAGAAGGATTGCCGGAAAATCCGATGCCGTCCGAGGACGAAGAAACGCCGCTCGATAAAAACGTTAAGCTCATGTCGCCCACGCGCATGGTCCTGCGCCGTTTTTTCCGCTCCAAATTGAGTATAGCGGGGCTGATCATGCTCGCGGCGCTGTTCCTGTTTTGCTGGCTGGGGCCCGTCGTGTATCAGCAGTGGGGCGAAACGGAAACGGATTATTCGGGAAATATTACCTATGATTCCCACCAGCAGATGACCGAGGACGGAGAACCCTATTGGCAGATTATCGTCACCAATAACGGGGTAAATAAACTCGCGCCGATCAGCGGCGATCATCTTTTGGGCACGGACGAGCAGGGCATGGACGTGTTTACCCGTCTGATGTACGGCGGCAGGCTTTCGTTGACGATTTCTTTCCTCGCCGTGTTTCTCACGTCCGCGCTGGGGATTATTCTGGGCGGCATATCCGGCTATTACGGAGGCTGGGTGGATAACGTCATCATGCGTCTATGCGATATGCTGATGTGTCTGCCGACGCTGCCGCTGATGTTGATTATCGGTACGGTGCTGCAGGCAAACGAGGTGCCGTCGCAATATTACATATATCTGTTGATGACGATATTATCGCTGTTCTCCTGGCCGGGAATGGCCCGATTGGTCCGCGGTCAGATTTTGTACCTCCGCGAGCAGGAATACATGGTCGCGGCGGAAGCGATGGGATTTTCGACGCCGAGAAAAATTTTCAAGCACCTGATCCCGAATATTCTTCCGCAGATTCTCGTTTCCATGACTCTTTCGCTCGGCAGCATGATTTTGTACGAATCGACGCTTTCCTACCTGGGCTTGGGTGTAAAAGTACCCTTTGCCTCCTGGGGAACCATGGTGGAAATCATTTCGAAGCGTCCCGATATCCTGCAAAACTATTTCAACGTATGGGGACCTTCGGGCATCTGTATCATTATCGCCGTGCTGGGGTTCAACTTTATCGGAGACGGCTTGCGCGACGCGCTTGATCCTAAACAGAGGAGATAACCATGGGCGTATTCAGGTCATTAAAAAACGACGATGAAAAAAAGACTGCCGCGGCGGGAGAAGCGACCGTCACGGAGGACGCAGCTGCGGCAGATAAGAAGAAAAGCGCGAAGGCGTCCGCAAAGCAGCATTATCTGACGGGAAAAGAGATCCGGGAAATCGCAAAAGCCAATTCCATCGAAATGCGTCGTCTGGAGAAGCTGAAAAACCGTAAGCTTCCGGAGTCCGAATATACGACGACGATGAAGGACGACGGCAATATTCTCGAGATCGAAAACCTTCATTCCTATTTCTTTACCGACCAAGGCGTCGTGAAGGCGGTGGACGGCGTGTATTTCAACGTACCGCTCAATTCCACGGTGGGCGTCGTCGGCGAATCGGGCTGCGGAAAATCGGTCACCTCCATGTCGGTTATGCGGCTGTTGCAGGGGCCCACGGGCCAGATCGTGGAGGGCTCTATCCGTTTCAAAGCGATCGATTTCAAGCGCGACGAACGGGGAAAATACATTCCCATCTATGAAAGAGACGAAAACGGCGAACTCGTTTACGAAAACGTCACGGACAAAAAGGGTAACCCCAGGCTCGGCAAGGACGGAAATCCGATAAAAAGGCCCAGGCAGGTAAGGGACGAAAACGGAATCGGGGTTTTCGAAAAGGAAGAAAAGGTATTCGATATCGCAAAGATGCCGATCAAGGAGATGTATCGTCTGCGCGGCAGACAGATGTCCATGGTCTTTCAGGAGCCGATGACCTCCTTAAACCCCGTGTTTACGATCGGCAACCAGCTCGACGAAGTGACTTCGCTTCACGTCCCGGGCGCGACCAAGGATTTTGCGAAGAAACGCTCGATCGAAATGCTGAACATGGTGGGCATCGCCATGCCGGAGCGGGTATATGCCTCTTACCCGCACGAGCTTTCGGGCGGTATGCGCCAGCGCGTCATGATTGCCATGGCGCTGGCCTGCGAGCCTCGGCTGATCATTGCCGACGAGCCTACGACCGCGCTCGACGTGACGATTCAGGCGCAGATTCTCGATTTGTTCAACGATTTGAAGAGCAGGATCAACGGTTCCATTTTGTTGATTACGCACGATCTCGGGGTAATTGCCGAAATGGCGGATTACGTCGTCGTCATGTATGCGGGCAGAATTATAGAGCAGGGCACCGTCTCGGAAATTTTCCATAATCCTTGCCATCCCTATACGCAGGGATTGCAAAAGTCGAAGCCGACGATGAATTCGTCCGAAGATCAGCTGTTCAATATTCCGGGCAACGTTCCCAATCCCGTCGATATGCCCGCCAATTGCTATTTCAAAGAACGGTGCTCGCAGTGTATAGGCAAATGTTCGGGCGAATATCCCGGCATGGTACAGGTAAGCCCCACGCATTTTGTCGCTTGTCATTTGTACGCCCCGAAGGAAGATTGATATGGAAACAGAAGAAACGAAACAGAATTCACTTGATCCGAAAGAGGAGAATGATTTTTCAGGTTACGACGATCAGGCGGAATTTGCCCGGGAGCAGGCGGAACGGGACACAAAGGTGGAAGAGGATAAGGTTCTTCCTCCCGATCCCGACGCTCTTTTAGAGGTAAGACATCTGAAGAAATATTTTACCTTGAAAAAGACGGTGATGGGTAAACCCATAACCAGTCTGAAAGCGGTGGACGACGTGTCCTTCAAGATACGATCCGGGGAAACGCTCGGTATCGTCGGCGAGTCCGGCTGCGGAAAGACGACGATGGGCCGAACGATTTTGAAGCTGCATCAACCTACTTCCGGCCAGATTTTCTTTGAGGGAAAGGATATCGCGGGCTATAAACTGAAGGAGATGAACGCTCTGCGCACGAAAATGCAGATCGTCTTTCAGGATCCGTATTCGTCCCTGCCCCCGAGAAGCACTGTCGGCGATATTCTTGCCGAGCCCGTCAAGGTGCATAAGATCGTGCCCCCTTCTCAGATAAAGGAATACGTATTGAGCGTCATGGAAAAATGCGGGCTTCGGGATTATTATTACGAAAGGTACCCGCACGAGTTTTCGGGCGGACAGCGTCAGCGTATCTGTATCGCGCGGGCGTTGGTCGTCGATCCGAAACTTGTCGTCTGCGACGAGCCGGTTTCCGCGCTCGACGTTTCCATTCAGGCGCAGATTATCAACCTTCTGAAAAATTTACAGAGGGAAAGACAGCTGACGTATTTATTTATTTCGCACGATTTGTCGGTCGTGAAATACATTTCCGACCGTATCGGCGTCATGTATCTGGGTTCGATGGTCGAATTCGGAGATAAGGATAAAATCTTCAATCATCCCATGCACCCTTATACCAACGCGCTGTTTTCCGCCGTGCCCAATCCCAACCCGGACGAAAAGGGCAAGCGCATCGTTCTCAAAGGGGATATTCCCTCTCCTGCAAACCCTCCTTTGGGCTGTAAATTCCATACCCGTTGCCCCAAGGCGATGGAGGTATGTAAGCACATCGCGCCCGTCTATAAGGAATACGAGCCGGGGCATTTTGTCGCCTGCCATTGTTATCCGCAGGAATAAAATCGGAAATATTATCTCGCCGTGCAAGCCGAAAAGGTATGGCGAAAGGGGCGAAGGGCATTAATGTCGAAAAAGAAAAAGAAGAAGAAAAAGGAAAAAGTCGTCTATTACGACGACAATTCGACGATCAGCGATATGTCGCAGGTGACGCGGATCGGCCAAAAAAAACCGTCGGCGCCCCCGGCGGAGCCGAGGCGAAAATCGACTTTCGGGGAAAAGTGGAAAACCTATTGGTCGGCAGTAAGGCGAATGCTGTTGCCGATGTGCGTCGTTCTGCTCATTTTGCTGCTTCTTTATCTTTTGCTCATCTTTATTTTTTGACCTGAACTTCTGAAATTTGAAAGGACGAAAAAAGTCCGCGATGGTCTCACCCCTGTTTGCGGCCTGCGGACGACAAAAAAGAGGATACGCGGTTATAACCGTGTATCCTCTTTTATAAACGGAAAATTCAAGCTTATGCGCACCCCCCCCCTTGCAACAGTAAAGAGTTTGCTCAAAAAGTCTGTGTTTTCCTCACAAGTTTTCAAAAGAGTTGCCTTTGGGGGAGACGGACAAAACCGCAAAAACTTCATGCTGTTTCCCTGACGAACACAGTTGCAAAAATGTCATACTATTTCTCTGCCGAACACAGTTGCAAAAACTTCATGCTATTTTTCTGCCGAACACAGCGGCAAAAACGTCATACCATTTCCGTAACGGACGCAACTAGAGCAGAGACGAAAGCCTGCGAGTCCTCCGCTGTCTTTTCCTTCACCTGAAAATACACCTTCAGTTTAGGCTCGGTGCCGCTGGGACGGACGATCACTCTAAAGCCTTCGCCGCGGAAAGAGAGCACGTCGCTTTTCGGCAGTCCTTCGATTCCCTGCAAGTAATCCTTGAAGGCGAGCACGGGGCGGCCGAGCAGTTTTTTCCAGGGTTCCCTGCGTATCCCCGCAAGAACGGCGTCCATTTCCTCTTTTCCGCTTTTTCCCTTATAGGTCTTTGAAAACAACGAAGTGGTATAGTAGCCGTAAGCTTCGTAAAGCTCCTCCAGCGCGTCGATGAGGCTTTTGCCCTGCGAGCGGTAATAGGCCGCCATTTCCACGATCATCATGGCGGCGGAAACGGCGTCCTTGTCGCGCGCGTGGCGGCCGACGAGGTAGCCGTAGCTCTCTTCAAGGCCCATGATATAGCTGCGCTTGTCCGCAAGCGCGTCGATGGCTTCGCCGATGTATTTGAAGCCCGTCAAAACTTCCTTTACGGCCGCGCCGTATGTTTTTGCGATATCCGTCGCCATATCTGTGGTGACGATGGTTTTGACGACGACGGGGGACGGGGGCAGGATTCCCTTTTCCTGTCTGCGCTCCAAAATATACTTTTCGAGGAGAACGCCCGTCTCGTTGCCGTTGAACAGCCGATATTCCCCGTTTTCCCCGCGCACGGCGATTCCCACGCGATCCGCATCGGGATCGGTGGCCAAAACAAGTTCCGCATTCTTTTCCTTTGCGAGTGCCAGAGCCAGCGAGAGCGCGGCCTTTTCCTCGGGATTGGGATAGGGACAGGTGGCGAAGCTGCCGTCGGGCGCTTCCTGCTCGGGCACGACGGACAGCGTTTTGACGCCGAGCTTTGCGAGGATTTCCCGCACGGGCTTGTTTCCCGTACCGTTTAAGGGCGTATAGACGACCTTCGGCGCATAGTCGCCGCAGTCGGGAAAAAGCGAAAGGGAATAAATTTCCGAGAGAAAGGCGTTTTTGATTTCATCGTTTAAGACATGGATAAGGCTTTCGTCCTTTTCGTAGGTCTCAAAATACCCGAAGCGCGCGATTTCGGCGGTAATGTCTGCCGCTGCTTCGTCGGTAATCTGGCAGCCTTTCGAGTTATATACTTTATAGCCGTTGTATTCCTTGGGGTTATGGCTTGCGGTGATGACGATTCCCGCCGTGGTTTTCAGCTTTCTCACCGCATAGGAGAGGACGGGCGTGGGCGTCAGCTCGTCGAAAATATACGCCTCTATTCCCTTGGAGGAAAAAATTTCGGCGACTGTAAAGGCAAACTCGCGGGATTTGATGCGGCTGTCGTACGCGATCGCCACGCTCTTTTTTTCTCCCGCCTGTTTCAAGAGATAGGCCGCTAGTCCAAACGTAGCCTTTCCCACCGAATAGACGTTCATGCGGTTGGTTCCTGCCCCCAAAACGCCGCGAAGCCCTCCCGTCCCGAAGGACAGCTCGCGGTAAAACCTGTCCTCGACGGCTTTTGCGTCGCCTTTGACGGAAAGTAGCTCCTCGTGCAGCTCGCTGTCCGTGCGGGTATGTTTCAGCCATTCTTCATACAACGGTTCAATCATAGCTTCTCCTTTTTCCCTGTGTTCTGTATTCAAAACAGTATAGCACTTTTTTGCGTTTTTTGCAAGCGAATAAAGCCGAATCGGCCTCAAAGACCGCTGCGCCGCCCTCAGTTTTTTGAGGGAAAACGGCTCCTGCGCCTTGACCGACGGAAGAAAAAGTGGTATAATCAACCAAAAGAACGTTTCCGCGGCGGAAAGCGTTATGGAAAAGCGGTGCGGGAGAGAGGGAGATTATGGCAATTCACCACGACAAGACGGCTTACGGAAAATTGGCTTCCGCCCGCGAGGATCTGTCCGAGGAACGGGTGCTGGAAATGCTGCGGCTGTTATCGGAAACTTCGGAGAAAGCGGAAGAAACGGAAAAAAGGAATTTCGGGACCATAGAAAAGACCGACCGCGAGCCGATAGACCAATTCGCAGAAAAGACAAACCGTACTTCCATAAATCAACCCGCCGCGCTTGCGCCGTCGGTCGAAAGCGGCGCGGCGAAGCCCGCTTCCTCTGGTCAGCCCGCGCCCGTCGATCAGCCCCTTCCGTGAGGTGAGGGCGGGTCGGCCGCGGTTTTTTCCGCATCGGCGTTTGACAGGCGTTGAAAAGGCGGCTTTTCCGTATCTGCCGTATTTTCCGTTCCCTCCGTATCTGCCATGTCGCCGCATAGAAAGTCAAGACCCGCAAAACGGATCGTGGTATAATCCTCTCATACGGAAGGAGGGCGAAGGGTGGATTGGGTAACGGGCATACAGCGGGCGCTGGACTATACGGAGACGCATCTGACGGAAGAAATCGATTATGAGACGGTGGCGAAGCAGGCCTATTCGTCGCCCTTTCATTTTCAGCGGATGTTCGGCATGCTCTGCGGATTTTCTTTAGGCGATTATATCCGTATGCGCCGTCTCACGCTGGCCGCCGAGGAATTGGTTCGGACGCGGGGGAAAGTGATAGACGTGGCCTTAAAATACGGTTACGACACGCCCGAAAGCTTTTCCCGCGCGTTTGTGCGCTTTCACGGAATCACGCCCACGGAGGCGCGGCGGGGCAAAACAATCAAATCTTTTTCCAGACTTTCCGTAAAATTAATTTTATCGGGAGGCAACACGATGGATTACAGGATCGAAAAAAAGGAAGCGATGAGGGTGGTCTGCAAAAAGAAGCGGATTGCGAAGCCGCAGGGCGATACCGCCACGGAGGACATTTCCGCGTTCTGGGACGAGTGCGGCGAAAACGGAACGATAGACAAGCTTTGCCGCTGCGGCAAATTTGATAATTTGCAGGGTATATTGGGAATTTGTTTTTCCGAAGCGGCGGCGGATTCGGGGTTTCCCTACGGCATCGGCGCGGAATATAACGGCGCGCCGCTGGAGAGCGAAGATCTGGAGCTCGTGGAGATTCCCGCCCATACCTATGCGGTTTTCAGCTGTAAAGGAAAGATGCCCGAGGCCTTCAAAGAGACCTATCGGCAGATCTGCACGGAATTTTTTCCGCAGAGCAATTACGAATACGGAAACGGCGTGGAGCTGGAGGTATATCCTTCGGCGGAAGTAGATAACTCCGGCTATTCCTGCGAAATCTGGATCGCGGTGACCGAAAAGGAATAAGCCGCAAGCGATTGGCTGATGTGGGCGGCCTATCTCACGGAAATCGGGGCTAAGCGGGAAAATCTGAGCTCCTCACCGGCCGCCTTTTTGAAGCAACTTCCCGATCGGGCGTCCTTTTCCGATTGGTACGAAACGGAGGACGGAAGCTATCATTGCTTCCGCGCGCGCGGCATGCAGGATGGTTGTTTCATTCCGCTGTCGGGCGATAAAGCGTAAAGCGAAGGGCCGCCGCGAAAATTTTCGCGGCGGCCCCGTTAATTTTGTCGTTTAAGCGTTGATCAGCAAGGGAACGGCGACAAACAAAACGATTGCGCCGAGGATGATCCGATACCAGCCGAAGGGCGTGAAATCGTGTTTTTTGACAAAGTTCATTAAAAATTTAATGGCGAAGAGGGAGACGACAAACGCCACCGCGCAGCCGATCGACAGAAGAAGAATTTCCGTCCCCGTAAAGGCAAGCCCGAATTTGACGATTTTTAAGAGGCTTGCGCCGAACATGACGGGGATAGCGAGAAAGAAAGTAAATTCCGCGGCGGCGGGGCGTGAGACGCCGACGAGGATCGCGCCCAAGATCGTCGCGCCCGAGCGGGAGGTACCGGGGATGAGGGAAAGCACCTGGAAAGCGCCGATGATCAGGGCGGTTTTATAGTCGATATCCTTTGCCGCGTCGATACGGGGAAGACGGTTTTTGTTTCGCTTTTCGACGACGATAAACGCGATCCCGTAAACGATCAGCATGGCGGCGATGACGATCGGCCTTACGTTTTCCGTATAGACGTGCTCGTCGAGAAAGTCGTCGAAGAGGATGCCGAGGATTCCCGCGGGCAGGCAGGCGACAAGCACCTTTCCCCAAAGGGAAAAAATATCCTTTTGCACGACGGGTTTCTCCTTGAAGCGGAAGGGAAACAGCTTTTTCCAGAAGAGCACCACCACCGCGAGGATTGCCCCCAGCTGAATGACCACCATAAACAGGTTCTTGAAGGCCTCGCTCATGTCGAGGCGGATAAAAAAATCGACGAGGTACATGTGCCCCGTGCTGGAGATGGGGAGCCATTCGGTGACGCCCTCCACGATCCCCAGAAAAATGACCTTGAGTATTTCCAAAAAACTGATTTCCATGCGGTTCTCCCGTTTAGATTATGCCGTTGAATGCCTGACAATGACAAAAGTATAACATGCTTTCCCCGATAAGTCCACAAAATTCACAAGATTTTCGAAAAAATGCACAAAATTTCTCGTCTAAACTATTGCATTTGCCAAAAAGATGTGGTATAATGGAATTGTATTCAAGAAAGAAACTGTGAACGAATGCGGTTTTGAATTTGCCAATAGCAACAATCTCGAGATCGGCGTGTTTGATGTTCTTATTCAGGGGTACAAAAAAATTTTTATTTCTAATGGAGGTACCCGAGATGAGTCAAGGTACGGTAAAATGGTTCAATTCTGAGAAAGGCTACGGCTTTATTGCCAACGATGAGGGCGGCGAGGATGTATTCGTACATTATTCCGCTATTCAGTCCGACGGTTATAAGAGCCTGAAAGAGGGACAGAAGGTTTCTTTCGATACGGAAGCTGACCCCAAAAATCCCAACAAACTGCGCGCGGTTCACGTCAACGCACTGTAAGCAACAAAAAAAGCAAAAGTGCTTTTGTGTAAGGGGCGCCGTTTGTTTTTGACAAAAACGTCCCGCATAACGGAAAATCGCATTTTTCAACCGCACTTGTCTTGATTAATCGGACGGTGCGGTTCTTTTTTGTTCGTTTGTTTTATCGCGGACGCCCGCGCGGAAATCTTACAAAAGCGTAAGGGAAGGGAAATGCTGCGTTAGATAAAAATGTATCTTCTGATGCTATGATAAGCTCATGAAACAGGAAAAAAGGTGTATGCGAAAGAACAAAAATAAAAATCTTTCCTCAGACGAAACAAAAAAAGTCCCCTCCGTCCCGCCGGCGGGAGGCCTCGCGGAAGCGGTACAAAAGTCGGAAGAAAAAACGGATATCGACGCCCCGTCGGACAAAGCCTTGCAGGGCGGGGAAGGGGCGGAAAGAGAAATTTCGGAAACGCCTGAAACTTCGTCCGTCGAGGAACGAGAAGCCTCCACGGAAGCGGAGAAAGGTGCGAAGCCCGAGGAACAATCGGAAAGCGAAACGCCGGCGGAAACAGAGGAAGCTCCTGAAGCGGAACCGAAAAAGAAGGGCCTTTTCGCGAGGGTCAAAAAAACGCTTCTTCGCTGGAAAAACGCGCTTTTTGCGGCGGTTGACGAGCGCACGACGGAGGTAAAGCACGCCAAGGGCAAACGCATCGCCGTGGGCGTAGGCTTGGGCGTCATCGTGGTGTTCTTTATCGTATTCTATTTTACGGTAGGCAAAAAGATCGCCTTTCTCATCCAGAACCCCGAGGGGTTTAAGGAATGGCTCAACGGCTTCGGAGACAGCGCGAAAGGGGTTGCCATCTTTATTTTTCTGCGGGTCGTCCAGACGGTGTTAAAGCTGATTCCCGGAGAGGCGCTCGAGATCGCGGCGGGGTGTACGTTCGGCGTATGGTACGGGCTTTTATGGTGTTCCGTCGGCAGTATCATCGGTTCGCTGATCATCGTATTTTTAGGCAAGCGGTACGGCATGAAGATCGTGGGGCTGTTCGTTTCTCCCGAAAAAATGCAGTCCATTTCCTTTTTGAAAAATAAAAAACGGCTGAACGTAACGTTTTTTTTGCTTTACTTTATCCCCGGAACCCCCAAGGACATGTTTACCTGGCTGGTGTGCCTGACGGACGAAAACATATTCCTTTTTATCCTCCTCACGGCTGTCGCGCGCATTCCTTCCATCGTGACATCTACCTGGTGCGGACAGGAATTGGTGGAGGAAAACTATCTTCTTTCCTTCGGCATCCTCGGCGGGACGATCCTGTTAGGGATTATAGGCGGGATCATTTATAAGCTCGTGCTCAACAGAAATAAAAAGAAGGCCGCTGCGAACGGTGTTTCGGGCGGCGGACAGACGGAAGAAATGTTATAAATTCTTTTTTTTCCTTTCAAGGCCGCTCGACACAAAAGGCATAAAAAACAAAAACTTTTTGTCGGTTTTGACAATCTTTTCAATTATTCGATGCCATTCGACAAAGAAAGACACCGTAAACCCTTGAAAATCCTCGTACGTGATGGTATAATTAAAGTACAAAATTTACTTGGGAGGATATTTTTTATGGTATCGAATTACTGTGGCAAGGATGAAGGTAAGCTCTCTCTCGAAGAGATGCGCGGAGAAGTGCTGGCGATGTTAAAAGTGTGCTTTGAAGGGGAAGCAGTGGCGGAGGGTGACAAGCTTCGCCTCATCCTGCCCGAGGGCAGATCCTTTACCGTTACGGTCAGCGAGGATTGAACTTTCGGCCGAAAATAAGGACTTATTGTGAAAAAACAAAACGCGCTATTGACAAATAGCGCGTTTTGTTATATAATGATGATTGACGAATACGCCGATAATATTTCGTCGGCGCGGCTGTTTCGGAAAAAGGACAATCCTCTATGTATCCTCATTCGCTCTTTTTAGGGCTGACGCTCTACGATATATTTATTCTTGTAGGCGTGGTGGCGGCGTTTCTTCTCGCCGACCGCATGACCGTGAAACGCGGTTTTTCCGTCTCTCTTCAGCGCATCGTCATCATCTGCGCGCTTTCGGCGGTGATCGTCGGCTACGGTTCGGCGGTGCTCTTTCAGGCCTTTTACAACATCGCCGAGCGGGGCAAATTTGTCATCGACGCCAATACGGGCGCCACCTTTTACGGCGGGCTGATCGGCGGGGCGGGCGCGTTTTTGCTCGTTTATTTTATCGCGGGAAAGCATTTCTGCAAGGATAACGAGGCCGTAAAACGTTTTCCCGATATGCTGGACATCGGCGCGTGCTGCATTCCGCTGGCGCATGCGTTCGGGCGATTGGGTTGCCTTACGGCGGGCTGCTGCCACGGCAGGGAAACGGACGCCTGGTACGGGATCAACATGTATAATTACACCAACGGCGCGGGCGAAGAGGTCTGGCACCGCGTCGTGCCTATTCAGCTGTTTGAAAGCATTTTTCTCTTTGCCCTCGCCGCCGTGCTCATCGTTTTGTTTTTCAAAAACAGGGGAAAACACAAATTTCCGCTGATGCCTCTTTATTGCGTCGGGTACGGCATTTGGCGCTTTTTTATCGAATTTGCGCGCGCGGACGACCGCGGAAACACCTTTATTCCCTTTCTTACCCCCTCGCAGCTTGTGGCGGTGTTGCTGATCGCCGTCGGCGTCGTCTATTTTCTGCTGTGGTTTTTCAAATGGAGAAAAACTCCTCCCCAAACGGATAAAAACGGACAGAACGGCCAAAATGATCGAAGCGCTTAAATAAACCGAACGGATTAAAACGACGAAAAAATTGAAAATCGCGGAGAAAAAATGAAAAATAGCCGTTGACTTTTTGCTTTTTTCATGTTATAATCATTTCGGATGAAAAGGGCGGAATGTCTTTTGACATATGTACTTTAACGTTAAAGTACACATCGCCCGAAAGAGAGGAAAATTCGGAGGTAATCAGGGTATGGAACAGAAGGAAGCGCAAAGCTTGTTTTCACAGCTGTTCGGAGGCGAAGCGGAGGACCTGTTCACCGCGGCGGGGCGCATCAACGTCATCGGCGAGCACGTCGATTATTGCGGGGGCAAGGTGTTTCCCGCGGCGCTCAATTTGAGATGCAACGTCTATGGAAGAAAAAACGGACAAAACGTCATCCGCGTCGCGGCAAGCGATTTCAAAGAGGTGGTGACGCTGGATATCGGCAAGCTGGATTCGTATAAAAGTCTCAAATGGGGCAACTATCAGGCGGGCGTCGCTTATTATCTCCGGGAGAGCGGCACGCCCATCGTCGGCTGCGACCTTTTATACGACTGCACGGTGCCGTTCGGCAGCGGCCTCTCCTCGTCCGCGGCCATCGAAGTTTCTACCGCGGTGGCTCTGTCCGAGTACGCGGGCGGCGGATACGACAAGGTGAAGCTCGCCCTCCTCTCGCAGAAGGCGGAAAACAAATACGCGGGCGTCAACTGCGGCATTATGGATCAGTTCGCCTCCGCCATGGGCAAAAAGGATCATGCCATTCTGCTGGATTGCAGCACGCTCGAGTACGAGTACGTGCCTTTACAGCTTGGGGAATACCGGCTTGTCGTCGCCAACTGCAACAAGCCCCACAACCTCGTGGAAAGCAAGTACAACGTGCGCCGCCACGAAGTGGAAACCGCGCTGAAGGCGATCAATACGATCAAACCCGTTCCTTGCCTCGCCGCGCTGTCGCCGAAAGAATTTAACGAAGTGAAATATGTGCTGTCGGGCGTGGTCTCCAAACGCGCCGAACACGTGGTGATGGAATGCGCCCGCGTTAAGGAAGCCGTCGCCGCGCTGAAGGCGGGCGATCTGGTGGAATTGGGGCGGCTGCTCAACGAAAGCCATTACAGTCTGCGCGATTTGTACGAGGTGACGGGCAAAGAGCTGGATACCCTCAGCGCGCTGGCCAGAAAGGAAACGGACTGCCTCGGTTCGCGCATGATCGGCGCGGGCTTCGGCGGCTGTACCATTTCCATCGTCAAAAAGAGCGGCGTGGAAGGGTTTATCCGCCGCGTGGGCAAAGCGTATTTCGACGCGATCGGCTACCGCGCTTCCTTCTACGAGACCTCGATTGAGGACGGGATTACGGTGAGCAAGTTGTAAGAAAACGAAGGCTTTTCCCAATCAGGGCGGGAAACGAACGGTAAATTATAAGAGACTGCGAACGGTTTCCCAATCGGGGCGGGAAACGAGCGGTAAATTATAAGAGACTGCGAACGGTTTCCAAATCAGGGCGGAAAACGAACGGCAAATTATAAGAGACTGCGGACGGTTTCCCAAAGAGCAGACGCCGAGAAAGCGGGAAACGTCTGAAGAGAATGAAATTGCGGAGGGCAAATGAGTATGAATCAAGAAATATCCGATTTGTTGGCCTATGCGGCCTTACATCTGGGCATGGAAAGCGCGGACGCGACGTATCTTGCCAATCGGCTGATCGAAAAGCTGGGCCTCGACGGCTTCTCTCCTTACGAAACGGACAAAAAAAGAATTGCCGCGCTGGATTGTCCCGACGAGGTAATTTTGCCCGTCCTCGCCTACGCCAAGGAAAAGGGACTTGTCGAGGAGGGCGAGGAGGAATTTTTTACCTCCGAAATCCTCGATATGCTTTCCCCCCGTCCCTCCGAAGTGGAAAGACGGTTTTTCGCGGAATATGACGAAAGCCCCGGCAAGGCGTTTGACGGGCTTTACGAGCTGGGCGTCAAAAACGATTACGTCAAGCTTTCGGCCATTCGTAAAAATAAATTCTGGATTGCGGAGACGACGAGAAACAAGATTGAAATTACCATCAATCTGAGCAAGCCCGAAAAGAACAACCGCCTGACCGCCAAGCTGAGAAACGTTTCGGCGGGGTATCCCAAGTGTATGCTCTGCCTCGAGAACGTGGGATACGTCGGGCAGGGCAGAACCCGCCGCAATATGCGCACGGTGCCTTTGACGCTTGCGGGGGAGCCTTGGTTTTGGCAGTATTCGCCTTACGCCTATTTCTATCAGCACGGCATCGCCATCAACGCCGAACATACCCCCATGGTGCTGGACGGCGGCACGTTTGCCAAGCTTCTGGATTTCGTCGATTTTGCGCCGCAGTATTTTATCGGCTCCAACGCGCCCCTGCCCATCGTCGGCGGCAGTATTCTCGCGCACGAGCACTTCCAGGGCGGCAAACACGATTTTCCCATGTTTAAGGCGCCCGAGGCGCTGGGGCTTTCCTGCCCCGTCGAGGGCGTGGAAGCGGCTCTGCCCGATTGGTACAACAGCGTGATCTTGCTGAAGGGAAAGGACAAAAAGGCGCTGCGGGCGGCGGCGGAGATCGTCCTCGGGAAGTGGCTGGAGTATTCGGACGAGAGCGTGGGGATTTTTGCGCGGACGGACGCGCAGCACAATACGCTGGCGCCGATCGCAAGAAAGACGGCCGACGGCTATCTCCTCTATCTCCTGCTGAGAAACAACCGCTGCGACGAGGAACAGCCCGACGGCATTTTCCACGCGCACAAGGAATATCATAATATCAAGAGCGAATCGATCGGCCTGATCGAGGCGATGGGCATGTTTATTCTGCCCGGGCGGCTGGAGTACCAGCTGAAGGAAACGGAAAAGTTTCTGACGGGGGAAAACAAAGAAATCGCGGAGGACATGACCATCCACAAGGACATGATTGCCTCGCTGCTGCGGGAATACGGCGACCGGCTTTCGAAAGAGGCCGCGCACGAAGCGGTGACGAAACGGGTGGAAAGGGTGTGCGAGAGCATCCTCGACAACACGGCGGTATTTAAGCGCGACGAAAGAGGGCGGGCGGCCTTTCTGAAATTTCTCGGCGCCTGCGGCTTTTCGGCGCTTTGAACGCGATTTTTTAGGGAGCGGTTCCGCGGCGGGCGGAGCCGCTTCGGTTTTTTGAGGGGACGGAAAACGAGACGGATGAATGAGATAGACGGATGAATGAGATAGACGGATGAACGAGGCGGACGGATGAATGAGACGGACGGGGAGAGGAGACTCGGCGGAGGGCGGGGGACTGCGTCGGGCGCAAAGGAAAAGGGGCGCGGGGAGACGGCGTTTGGGAGCGGGCGCAAAGAGTAAGCGAGGAAAAACAAATGACGAAAAGAGTGACGGTGAAAGATATAGCGCGCGCGGCGGGCGTCAGTCCGCAGACGGTTTCGCACGCCTTGAGCGGCGCGGACGATATCTCCGAACCCACCAGAAGAAAGGTAAAGCTCATCGCCCAGCGTCTCAATTACGTCAAAAATTCGGCGGCAAGCTCCCTGCGCTCGGGCGGGACGAAAATGATCGCCGTCGTCTATGACGACCCGATCAATCTCTATTTCTCCTTTATGGTCGCCTATCTGCACGAGAGCCTGAAAAAGCGCGGCTATTCCATGCTGATGATGGTGGAGCCCGTGCGGAGCTTTTCCGAGGAGCTGTATCTGTCCGTGCTCTCGCGCAACGTGGACGGCATTTTGAGCTTTATTCAGCCCGCGGAGGAGCTGGGCGGAGCGATCGAGGCGTACGGCGTGCCCGTCGTGCTGGTGGGAAGGCGTTCGGACGTGAAAAACGTGGACTGCATCTATACGGACGACGTAAAGGGCGGGCGGATCGCCGCCGCGTATCTTGCGGACAAGGGACTGAAGCGGATTGCCTTTTTTTCCGAGGACCTCGACCTCACCTGCGCGCGCGACCGTTTCGAGGGCTACCGCGCCGAGCTGCGCGCGCGTAAATTGTACGACGAGGAGCTGTGTCTGTTTTTGGGCGGAGACCCGCCGAAGGACTGCTGGGAAAAATTTCTCGATACGGGCGTCGAATTTGACGGCGTGTTTTGCTTCAGCGACCTGCTCGCCTGCGAAACGGTGTGCCGACTGAAGGAACGGCATATTGAACTGCCCGTAGTGGGCTACGACGACGTGCGGGAGAATATTCCCATTCCCGTTTCCTTTCCCTCCGTCGGCTCGGATAAGCGGAAAATAGCGGAGGCGTCCGTCGGATTTCTGCTGGACAGGATATGCGAACGGGAAAGGGAAGACGGGGGCAGGGCTGAAACGAACGCAGGCGGCGGGCGCGGAAACGAGGACAGGACGAAGACGAAGGGGCTTTCGGACGGGCGGCGGGAAAGGATGTTTGACGTCTGTCTCGTGGAGCGCAAATAGAGGGGCCGACGGGCGTTTTGCTTGACTTTTTTCGCCGCGGGTGATAAGATAAAGACGCCGCCGCAGGAGCATGCGGCGGCGTCTTGACGATAACGGAACGAGAAAAGCGGCCGAAAGAACCTTTCGGCGCAGGCGATATAGAAGGAGTTTTTTTTCGTATGCGGACGGAAGCATCCAAACAGGCCCTGACGCAAGGGCCGATCCGACGAAGTCTTATTTTTTTTGCGCTGCCCATTTTTTTGAGCAACCTTTTTCAGCAGCTTTACAATTCGGCCGACTCGATCATCGTCGGACAATTCCTCGGGAAGCAGGCTCTTGCCGCGGTTTCCTCCTCGGGCAGCCTCATCTTTATGCTGGTCGGATTTTTCAACGGCACCGCCGTGGGCGCGGGCGTCGTCATCGCGCGGCTGTTCGGGGCGAAAAAATACGAGGATATGCGCCGCGCCGTCCATACCGACCTCGCGTTTGCGATCGCCGCGGGAATTATTTTGACCGTCTTGGGCGTGGCCTTCACCCCCGTGCTGTTGAAATGGATGCGCACGCCCGACGAGGTTTTGCCTCAATCCGTCGAGTATTTCCGCGTTTATTTTTACGGGGCGTCGGCCGTCGTGCTCTACAATATCTGCGTCGGGATTTTGCAGGCCGTGGGCGACAGCCGTCATCCCTTATATTATCTCATTTTTTCCGCCTGTCTCAACGTCGTGCTGGATCTGCTTTTTATCGGCGTGTTTCATATGGGCGTCGGTTCGGCCGCCGCGGCCACCGCGATTTCTCAGGCCGTCAGCGCGCTGCTCTGTTTCGTTCAGCTGGTGCGCACAAAAGAGGTGTATAAGGTTTCCCTCAAGGAAATCCGCTTCCATAAGGATATGCTGGGACAGATTTTGCGGTACGGCTTGCCTTCGGGCGTTCAGAATTCCGTCATCGCCATTGCCAACGTCGTCGTACAGTCGAATATCAATTCCTTCGGAGACGACGCCATGGCGGGCTGCGGCAGTTATTCCCGCGTGGAGGGCTTCGCCTTTCTGCCGATTACCTGCTTTTCCATGTCGCTGACTACCTTCATCGGCCAAAATCTCGGCGCACAGAAGTTCGACCGCGCCAAGGCGGGCGCGCGGTTCGGCATCCTATGCTCCGTCGTCATGGCGGAAATCATCGGCGCGGCGATCTGGCTGCTCGCGCCCTATTGTATCGCTTTGTTCAACGATTCGCCCGAAGTGGTGGCGCTCGGCGCGCGGCAGGCGCGGACGGAGGCACTCTTCTATTTTCTGCTGGCCTTTTCCCACTGCATTGCGGGCATTTGCCGCGGCGCGGGCAAGGCCAACGTGCCCATGTTTATCATGCTCGCCTGCTGGTGTCTCCTTCGTATCGTCTATATTACCGTCACCGTGCATTTTATCCCCAGCATAGGCGTCGTCTTTTGGGCGTATCCCCTCACCTGGGGATTGAGCTCGGCGGCGTTTCTCGTCTATTACCTGAAATCGGACTGGGTACATGCCTTTGAACGGCGAAGGGCGCGCGAAGAACTTGAAGGGGGAAAAATCGGGACGACAGAAGAAACTTCGGAATAAGCGGGACGGCCTGCGGGAGGCATAGAACGGCCGTCTGCGGAAGAGGCGGAACGGCCTGCGGAATAAAGGGAATTTTTCGGGATAAAGCAGGGAAAGCCTTATGGAACAGGCGGAAAAGCCGCTTGGGAACACGTCGGAAAGCTTCGCGGAATAAGGCGGAAAATCGTCGCGGGTGAGGTAAAATTAGTCGCGGAAGATGACGGACGGCCGCCGCGGAATAGCTCGGATCGCGGCGTATTTTGGCATAAAACATATGCCCGCACCTGCATACGTGCCCTTTTTCGGGATATATGCGCGGCGGGGCAACTATAAAAAAGGTCGAAAAACGTCGGAAACGTCTTTCGGCAAAATTTGACGAAAAAGGAGGAAAAAGATGAAATACGTACTGGCGCTCGACCAGGGCACCACGTCGTCGCGCGCGGCGCTCATAGACGAAAATCAGCGCGTCGCGGCGATTTTAAGCAGAGAATTTCCGCAGATTTATCCCGCCGAGGGGTGGGTGGAGCATGACCCCATGGATATCTGGTCGAGCCAATACGGGGTGATGATGGAGGTCGTCGCAAAGAGCGGCGTTTCGCCCGAGGATATCGCGGCGATCGGGATTACCAACCAGCGCGAAACTACCGTCGTTTGGGAAAAGGCTACGGGTAAGCCCGTCTATAACGCCATCGTCTGGCAGTGCCGACGCACGGCGTCCATTATTGCGGAGGTAAAGGAAAAGGGCTTCGAAAAGTCGATCCGCGATAAGACGGGGCTGATCCCCGACGCCTATTTTTCCGCGAGCAAGATCAAATGGATTCTCGACCGCGAAGAGGGCTTGAGAGCGCGCGCCGAGCGGGGGGAATTGCTGTTCGGCACGGTGGATACCTGGCTGGTTTGGAAGCTGACGGGCGGAAAAGTGCACGTCACCGACCGCACCAACGCTTCCCGCACGATGCTCTTCAATATTCATACGGGCGAGTGGGACGAAGAGTTGCTCGAGTTGTTCGACGTGCCCGCATCCCTTCTTCCCGAAGTGCGTCCCTCGTCGGGCGACTTTGGAATAACGGCCTGCGCCGCGGTGCCTGCTGGCATTCCGATTCGCGGCGTTGCGGGCGATCAGCAGGCGGCCTTGTTCGGCCAGTGCTGCTTCGATCCCGGTCGTGCGAAGAACACGTATGGCACGGGTTGTTTTATGTTGCTCCATACGGGCCATACCGCCGTTGAATCGCAAAACGGCCTCGTAACCACGGTCGCCGCAAGCGCTCCTGGCGCCGACGGGCTCGAATACGCCCTTGAGGGCAGCGTGTTCGTGGCGGGCGCTGTGGTGCAGTGGCTTCGAGACGAACTCGGCATTATTCAAAACGCTGCTGAAAGCGAAGACCTTGCGAACAGCGTTCCCGATTCTGCGGGCGTTGTGGTGGTTCCGGCGTTCACGGGCCTCGGCGCACCATATTGGGACTCCGAGGCGCGCGGCGCGATTTTCGGCCTTACGCGGGGCGCGAACAGGGCGCATATCGCCCGGGCGGCACTCGAGTCCATGGCGTACCAGGTTGCCGATGTCGCAGCGACCATGGAACGCGAATCGGGGCATGCGATTGACCAGCTCAACGTCGACGGCGGGGCATCGGCGAACGGCTTTTTGATGCAATTCCAGGCCGATATCCTCAATGCCCAGCTCAATCGCCCCAAGGTGCTTGAAAGCACGGGCTTGGGAGCTGCGTTTTTGGCGGGGCTTTCCACGGGATTCTGGGAGGGCACGGCTGAATTGCGCGCCATGCGCGAGCGCGACGATCACTTCCGCCCCGCAATGATTGAGGCAGAGCGTGAAGAAAAGCTCGCCAACTGGCACGCGGCGGTTTCTCGGGTTATGATTCACGAGTAATGAATATCGGCGGCATGGCCGCGCGAAGAAAGGATTGTCATGGCAATGAAAATCTCCATTGGCAGCGACCACGCAGGTTTCGAGCAGAAGCAAGAGCTCGCGGCGTATCTGAGAGAGCAGGGCTACGATGTTATCGACCGCGGCCCCGACAGCGACGATCGCGTCGATTACCCTGATTATGCAGCCGCTGTTGCGCATGATGTGTCCAACGGCGTGGCCGATCGCGGCGTGCTCGTATGCGGCACGGGCATCGGCATGGCGCTCGCGGCTGACAAAATCGTTGGCTGCCGTGCTGCGAACATCATCAACGTGCAGTTTGCCGAACTGTGCCGTCAGCACAACGATGCGAACATCATCACGCTTTCCGGTCGTTTCGTTGAGCTCGACGTGAACAAGCAGATTGTCGGCACCTTCCTTACGACTAAATTCGAGGGCGGCCGCCACGCTATGCGCGTGAAAAAGATCATGGACCTCGACGCCGACGTGAATACGTATCGCTAGGTGCCAGCCACCATCGTTTTCGAACGATTGCGTTAAATACCGAAGAGAAGGGAGCCCCCGCGGCTCCCTCCGGCTATATTGGAGCGGTTCCGAAACTCGCGCATGACGCGCGGTGCCGTATCAAACGAAGGAGACAGCATGTCTTTGCTCGCCGAACAAGACCCTCAGGTGGCCGAGGCAATTTCCGAAGAGCTCGATCGCCAGCGCAATTCCATCGAGCTTATCGCGTCTGAGAATTTCACCAGCCCTGCCGTCATGCAGGCCATGGGCAGCGTGCTTACCAATAAATACGCGGAAGGCTATCCGGGCAAGCGTTATTACGGCGGCTGCGAGAAAGTCGACATCGTCGAGGATCTCGCACGCGATCGCGCGAAGGAATTGTTCGGCGCAAAGTTCGCCAATGTGCAGCCCCATTCGGGCGCCAATGCCAACTTGGCGGCGTATTTCGCAACCATCAAGCCGGGCGATGTCGTGCTTGGCATGAGCCTCGACAACGGCGGCCATCTTACGCACGGTTCGCCGGCGAACTTCTCGGGCAAGCTGTACGACTTCCATGCCTATGGACTGGGCGAGGATGAGCGCATCGACTACGACGCCATCGAGCGCATGGCGAAGGAGTTGCACCCAAAGCTCATCGTGGGCGGCGCGAGTGCCTATCCGCGCGTGATTGACTTTGAGCGCATGGCGCGCATCGCGCACGACAACGGCGCGCTTTTCATGGTCGATATGGCCCACATCGCCGGCCTGGTTGCTACGGGCGCGCATCCGTCGCCTGTGCCGTATGCCGACATCGTGACCACCACCACGCACAAAACCCTGCGCGGCCCGCGCGGCGGCCTCATTCTCACCAACGACGAGGCTCTCGCGAAGAAAATCAACTCCGCGGTGTTCCCGGGCAGCCAGGGCGGCCCGCTCATGCACGTGATTGCGGGTAAGGCCGTTGCGCTGGGCGAGGCGCTCAAGCCCGAATTCAAAACGTACATCGACAATGTGGTGA
>ERZ827181.317-NODE-317-length-68177-cov-4.129224_pt1 | contig 68177 bp, 51 predicted proteins | sample MGYA00519778_ERZ827181 | MGnify/ENA primary metagenome ERZ827181 (study PRJEB31778, sample SAMEA3449273) | human gut metagenome | biome: human gut; feature: human-associated habitat; material: faeces | place: United Kingdom | collected 2010/2012 ...
AGCGCCCGTTTCCCCCGTAAAGGCGGCAATCGCCGCGGCGATAGGCGTCGCGGTCGCCGTAGCAGTCGGTCTGCTCGTCTATTTTCTGTCCGCCTGAAATTAAGCCGCTCATCCTTATCCATCGTGCAAAGCCCGAAAAGGAACAAAGAAATCGGGACGGCTTGAAGGCGCGCCCTTTCCTTCGGATTCTCGTTGCAGGGCCGAAGCGGTATCCAAACCAAACGAATCAAGGAGAAAAAATTTATGCAGCCGAAAGACGTCGTTATTCTCGTATTGGCTATCTGCGCGGGTATTTTCCTCATCGCGCTTCTGGCGCTTGCGCTCAAACTCCGCAGCATCAAAAAGCAGGCGGAATCGGGGGAGGAACGCGCGGCGAAAGTAAAAATCGTCGGGGGCGTCCGCTATTCCGAGGACGACGCGATTGCCGATCCGGAAGGCATGAACGTCACCCATCTGCCGAACGACTTTATCCTGGCAAGGAACGAAGTCTACCGCGCCGAAAAGGGCGGCAAGCTTCTGCCGGGCGTCTATACCGCCCTTTCCGCCAACGGCGGGGACAGGAATTTCAAACTCCGCGTCGGGGGACTCGTAAAAAATTTCGTGCACGGCGACGAAGTGGTTTTGGGCGAAGGCGAGGAAGTCTGCGCGGTTTCCGCGACGGTCATTTTGCGCTGACCCCCCTCTTTCGACGGTCTTCGAAACGCCCGCATATCGTTTGCATAAGTTTGACAGAAGAAAATAAGCACAGTTAGTCAGACGGGCGATTTAAAAAGGCGCAGACAAAACCCGCCGCGCGAGAAGACCGAATGCGGCGTACCGCTCGCTATCGTCAGACGGGCGCTTTTAAAGGCAGCAAGCGTCTTTTGCGGAGTTAAGAAATAATTTTAATTGCTTCGGGGAGAGCGTATCGCTAAACACGCAGCGCGCTCGCCGGGCGAAAATTCTCTTAAAAAGGCATGGCGCCGTTTTTTAGGCGAGGTTCCTCTTAAAAAATGCGGGGACTCTCTTTGAGGTCGGCTCTTTGCGTTTTTAAAATTCATCCTGTCCGAGATTCGGCTTTTTTGGCAAAAACACAGACGTTTTTGCGGCGGCGCGAGGACAAATACACCTTAAAGGAATGGAAAATTATGAGTAAACACTTCTTCACTAAATTTCTGATGGCGCTGGCATGGCTGGCAGCCGCCGTTTTGTGGCTGTTATCCGTCATTCTTCCCGATAAATTCGGATTTTTCAATCTCAATTGGATGGTGGTCGTCATCTGCGGAACGGGCGGGCTTGCCCTGCTGCTTCGCGGTCTGTTTGCGAAAAAGACGGGCGTGCTTAAAAAGTCCGACCTCTTTTGGGGCGCAGCCCTTTTGATCATCGCGGTTGTCAGCGTCATTTTCGCGCTTAAACTTCCGAAAAATTATATCTGGCCTATCATTGCGGTGATCATCGCCGTTGCGGGACTCTTTTCCGTATTGGCGACGGGCGGCAAAAAATGGGACGAGGGCGACAACCATAAGGTGGGCTATAAAGACTACCGCGCCCGCAAGGCCGAAGAAGAAGCCCGCAAAGCCGAAGAGGAAAAAAAGAAAAAATAAAAACGTTCGTTTAAACGCGTTTTAAAGAGTTTAAAAACGCAGTCCGAGTTCTCCCTCGGACTGCGTTTCTTTTTTGCATACGTCGAAAATAAACGCCGTTTAAACGCATTTTAAGAAATAGCTTTCGAATAAGCCGTTTCTTACTCCCCCTGAGAGGAGAAAAAGCCGTAAGGCGCCGAAGACAAACCGTTAGAGAGCATACCCCCTCCCTGAAAACGCTTTGCCCCTTCTCTTCCTCCGCAAGGCGCTTCGCGGCGGAAACGCAGGAAAATTTCGCGAACGTACTACGAAGGCTTGCGCCCCCTGTTTTTCCCTCGTACCTGTTTTTTATCGCCGCCGTTTTTGCAGAATCCATAGACGAAGAAAACGGCGAAAGCCATTCCCCTGTCTTTGTCTGTAATATCCTTCCGCGGCATAACGTCCGCGGCTATCCCGTTCCTTTTTCTTTTCGGCAACTATCTGAATAAGAATAGCGATAGGACGCTCGTTCCTTTTTTCTTTTTTCCCGCTTTTTGTCCCCTGCCGATTGCGCGGCGGAACCATCGCGGGAAACCCTTTTGCCCCTTTCCGCGTCTATCAAAAGTCCCTTCGGAGATCTGTCCCCTGCCTGTCCTACTCCTTTTCCGTGCTTTTGACGAATCGGAACTTTACAGGTCCTAACAATTATGAGCGCGCCGCGCAGCCGCTTTGCGCCTTTTTAACGACAATTTCCCCCGTCGTCCTTGCATAGAAACGGGGGAATGTCCACGGCTTTTTTTAATTTTACAGGGCACAGAATCGACCGTTCCCTCTCTTAGTCCCGGTCCTTTTTCGCCGCGCGCTTTTACGGTGCGGGAGGAGGCGGGGGCGGCAGAGGAATGTCGCTCGGTTTATAATCCGCCGTCACGGTGCCGTCCGCGGCTACCTTGATCTGCAAGGTGGTGCCCGCGCTGGTCACTTCCAGGATCATCGAGCCGTCCGCGGCGATCGTCACGTCGTACATAGCGCTTTCGTTGCCGTCGTACAGGAACAGGGGCGTTTTTCCGCCGTTCTTGGGCAGACATACCAGCGTATGCGTCGCGCCCGCCGTATCCGTCAGCGTCTTCGTCCCTTCAAAGACGAATTTGGAATAGTCCCACTTCGCCGCGGCTTTCGTCGCGGTGTTTGTGCCGTCGGAAATCGTCAGCGTTTCGCCGTCTAAAATAAAGGTGTATTCAGTGGTCGTAAATGTCGCAAAATCGAGGGTCGAGAAAGAAAGCTGCTGTTTGCCGTCCGCCGTGAAAGCGAGCTGCGCCGTAACCGCCGCGCCGTCCACAGTCACTTTCAACGCAGGCGCGGAGTTTATTCCCACCGCCGAGGAGGAAACGACGATCTCTTTTCCGTTGAAGCTGTACGTTCCCACGAACGCCTCGCGCGTAAATTCGTTTTTGGTATAAATCACGGCGTCGGCGCCCGCGGCAGTAACCGTCGCCGTATCGCCGGAAAACACCGCCGTGTATTCCGTCGTTTCGTGCGTATACGTCAGCGTGACGGAGGAAGGCGTTTTCGTCACATTCGTGACCTTTGCAGCCGTACCGTTGACTTTGACGCCTGCGTCCCGCGTAAATTCGACGGAGTCGGTTCCCGCGTAATAGGTGCCGATAAAATCCAGAACGTCGTCGGCGCTGTAAACGATATCGAATACCCTTCCGAACTCTCTGTCCACAATATACGCGTAAATATAGAGAGTGCCCGAGGAATTGAATCCGACGATGATATTTTCCCTTCCTTCCGTATCAAAGAATCGTTGGAGGAAATAGGGATACGTGGCCATGGAAACGGCGGCGTCGGAGTTCGTTTTGTCCGTAGTCGCGATGGAAAAACTGCCGTCTTCGTTCAGAATCATCGTTTCGTCGTAATATTCGCCGCGATAGGTGAAAGAGAGTCCGAGAATATCCTGAAAAACGGAGTCGGAAATATAGTAGGCATACGTGCTGTCGTCCTCCTGGGAAGCGGTGTTGAAGGTGGACATTTGCAGCCCTTGATCGAAAATGCGGATAGAGTGATAGTTATAGCTGACGGCGTTTCCGTCCGCGTCCGTTTGAATATCCGTGAGGAAAACGACGGAGGGATAGGCGCTGCCCATTTCGTTCGTTTCGTAATTCCAGATAAAGCGATAGGGAGAACCGTTCCAGACTACCGTGCCCTCCGCGAAATTGAAGCTGATAGATTCGGGATCGGTGCCGCCCGTCGTATAAAAGTCGGAGGCTTCGTCCGTCAATCCCGCATTGAACAGCTTTTCCACTTCGGGAACAAGCTCCAAAAGATAATAGCTCGAATATACCGCATAGGAGCTTCCCGATTTTACGAGCGACCAATAAATGCCCGCGTCTTCCACGAGTACCAGATAGTTTTTCATCGTCGCCGCGTTGCCGCCGTAGACGAGCGCCACGCATTGAAGTTCGGGCACATAGGTGAAGGAGCCTTGATAAGTGGCGGGCTCCGCAGCCGCGTCGAGAAGAGAGGTGACCGTGATGAAGTAATCCTCGTCCACGACAAGGCTTTCCACGTTATTCGTATACTCCGCGACGTAGGATTTTTTGACTTCGTCGAGCACGTAATATCCCTGATAGCGCACCGCCTCCGTTTCCAGCGAAAACGCCACGTCCACATCCGCGATCGGACGGATTGTATACAATACTTCGTTCACCGTGAAATCGTACAGCACTTCTCCGTCTTTCGCGTACGCTTTGAGCGGATATTCGCTTTCGTTAAAAGAAATCTTGTCGTCGGCGTCCACGGAAATCGTGAACGCCCCCGAAGAGTTCGACCAGGCTCCCTTGATCCGCTCGGGATTATAATCCGCATACAGAGCCGACTCCCCTTCCGCGAACGCATACGCGCCTTTGAGCATATAGATCAGAGAATATTCCTTTCCGCCCGCCGTAAACGAAAGCCCCGCGCCGTATGCGCCGTAGCCCGCGGCGTACTCGGTTTCCGTGCCGTTGAAAGTGAGCTTTCCCGCCGCCGCGTCGAGGAGAATCTTATCCCCCGCCTCGCTTAAATAGGAATCTTTGAACACGGCGGAATACGCCTCTATTTCGTCCGTATACCCGTAGGTGTCCAGCATATAAGGAACTCCGTCCTCGTAAAAGTAGGTGTACCCCCAGCTGTCCGCATAAAAGGAAACCTGCGCTTCTCCCTCTTCGTCGAAGGCGAACTTCGTCACCGCCGCGGACGGCTCGTCGTATGCCTCTCCGTCCAAGCCGTAAATATTCCACCCGAAAAAGCCTTCCTCATCGGGCACCGAGGAAATGACATAATATCCGTACCCCTTTGCCCACCACGCTCCGCCGAAGGAGGAAGCGTCGGCCATAAAGGTCTTTAAGGGAGCGCTCCCTTCCTCCGCAGCCGTTGCGGAGGCGTACATTTCCAGCGCGCCCGCCTCGTTGAGTTTGAATATGTAATCGTTCCCGTCCGCGGTGGCGCGGATCTCCGTTTCCGCCTTCTCGCCGGAAATGCCCGTCACCTTAAACGCCGTCGTTCCCGTCAGGGTACCCGCCGCAAAATCCAGCGTTCCGTCCTTTCCCACCCAGACTTGCCGCGCAAAGGCGCCCACGTCCACGGGTACGTCCGGTTCCGCCGAACTGTCGTCTGAACTATCCGAGGTTTGCGAGTCGGAAGAAGAGTTTGCATCCGTCGAAGAATCCGTCGAAGAATCCGTCGAGGAGTCCGTCGAAGAATCCGCGGACGAACTCGCGTCGCTCGAACTTCCGCCGCCCGAAACGGAGGAATCGGTGATCTTCGTCCCGCACGCATACAGCGATACGGCAAGGCCGAAAGCCATAAGAGTCAAAACGATCTTTTTGCTCTTTTTCATGTAGTTACCTCCAAACTTCAATCGATAATATTGATTATATATACAATTATAATCGATTAAAATGCAGTTGTCAACTATTTTAAGTTCCTTTTGATACTTTTTCTTTACAATCGCAATTTACATTTTGAAAGCGAAGCGGCTTTATAAAGAACCGGCAGTCTGCTCTTTTTGCGGCGGCAAGGCGATTTCAGGAAGCGTCCGCAATTTTTTCTTTTGCGGCGCTAAGCGGGCTTCCCGCCGTTTCCCCTTTTTCCCTTTCGCGGCGCCAAACGAATTTCAATCCCCGGCAATTCTTTTTGCGGGGGCGGAGCGGCTTTGCGCGCTCCCGTAGTTCCTTTTGCATCGGGCGGCTTTAAAAAAAGGCTCGCGGACAAAGTTTTGAAAACGGTTTTCTCCGGCGTGCGGACAAGGCGGCGAATCCTACTTTCCCCGTTCCTTAGAAGGACGGAAACGACCTTTCGCGCGAGGAAAAAGCGCCAATCGCCCTTGAAGACGGCTTTGAAACGCCGACGGGGAGAACGCGAATCGCCCTTGAAGACGGCTTTGAAACGCCGACGGGGAGAACGTTAAAAGGACAAGGGACCGAGCGGCTTTTGAAAAATGCGTTTTTCCTCCTTTTTCTTTTTCTTTGCCGACCCTTTTCAGTCTTTTTACCCGCCGCGCAGGAAGCAAACGCGCTCTTTTCCTCCGCCGAGGGAAATTGCGGGAAGAATGTCCGTTTCCCGTTCCCGAAAATCTCCGATGCGGCAAAAACGCCCCCGAACGAGGCTGTTCTTCCGGGGGCGTTTCAGAGCGTGTTCACACAGCGCAAAAGTCATGTTGTTTATAAGTTTCTCATCTCCCGCTGCCTAAGCGGCACTCGTCCGCAGTCGTTTTCAAAAAACCGCTCGCACCGAGGCGCAAACACGGCTTTTTGGAAGCGCGGGGAAAACCCGGACGACGCGAAAAAGCGCGGGCGCGGCGGGATACGCGTTACCCTTTCAAACCCGTAATGGCGATGCCTTCGACGAAATATTTTTGCGCGAAGACGTAAATCAACGTCGTGGGAAGCAGGGCGAGCACGGCGCCCGCCATGACGGTGGGCAGATCCTTCAAGGTGCTGCCGCTGAAAAATTGCAAAGCGATCTGCAAGGTGTATTTTTCGGGCGACGTGAGATAGATGAGGGGCGCGAGATAGTCGTTATACCCCGCCACGAAACCGAGGATTGCCTGCGCAAAGACCGCGGGCAGGGACAGGGGCAGCATGATTTTCCAATAGATGCCCGGATAGCTCAGACCGTCCAGCTTCGCCGCGTCGATGACCTCGTCGGGAATCCCCGAAAAGAACTGCCGCAAAAAGAACACGCACGCCGCCGAACCGAACATGGCGGGCGCCATCAGGGGAAAGTACGTATCCGTGAGATAGAGCGCGTCGAAAAGGATATAGGAAGGAATGAGCATGACGATGCCGGGAAGCATCATCGTGGACAGCAGCAGCGCGAACGCATCGTCGAAGGTAAAGCCCGTGGCGATGATCGTAGATGGCCCCTGGTGGGAGCGGGAAGCGAACGATACCATGAACGTCATGGTCGATGAATATAAAAACGACGCTTACGCTTATGGCACGCGTGAATTCGGGATTATGCCCATGCCTCAGGCGGACGACGGCTCGTCCGCAGAGGGAAACACGGTAGCCTGTACCTCGGGGTGTTCGTTGATCTTCATGAACAATGCTTCCCAGGTTAAGGACGCGGCGGGGCTTTTCCTGCAGTTCTGTCATTCGGACGAGGGGCTGCGTATTGCCACGGCGGAGTCGGGGGTTATGCGTCCCTATAACTATACCATGACGCAGGAATATCTCGATAAGATGACGCCTTTCGGACGTTTGACGTATGAATATAACAATTCCGCACAGATTGTTTTCGAAGAACTTCCCGTCAGCCGCTTTTTGCAGGACGAAGGGGCAAAGTATTGTTCATATCTTTATACCTGGGTTTCCACGGTAAATACGTCGGCAAACGTCGCCAAGTATTTCCAGCCCGGACAGGAAGGCCATTCGGTGAGCGAGTATCTTAAAGGCATGGCCGTCGATCCCGTTCCTTGGCAGGACGCGGTGGAGGAATACCGCTTCCGGACGGAGGAATGACGCAAAAATACCAAGATTTGAACCTCCGCTTTGACGTCTGCGGCGCAAAGCGGAAAAAAGGTGGTTGCTATGGAGTTTTCCAACAAGAAAAAGACGATTTTTAACAGTGCGGCGAAAAGGGGAAAGCTGATCTTCTATTGCTGCCTGATCGCGGTGCCACTCATTCAGTTTATCTTGCTGTATGTATGCGTAAACTTTCGTTCGATCCTTTTCGCCTTCCAGAAATACGACTTTACCACGACGGAATATAACTTTGATTTTTCCTATTTTGCGGATAATCTGAAAACGATCTGTTCGGAACTGTTTGGCCCGGGGATCGGAAGCGCGTGGTGGAATTCGACGAAATCTTACCTGCTTTCCCTTTTAGTCATTATGCCTCTGCAGATAACAGTCGCGTTTTTCGTCTATAAAAAGCTGCCGTTGGCGGGATATTTCCGTATCGTCTTATATCTTCCCAACATGGTTGCGGGGATGACGACGGTTTTTGGCTACAGATATTTTGTCGAAAGGGGCCTTCCGCTTCTCTTTCCGAATAATCCGAAATTAACGGAATTGGGCGGGCTGTTGTCTAACGGAAACACAGTCTTCGATACGCTGTTACTGTACGTGGCCTGGACGAGCTTGGGCGGCGGGTTGATCCTGATGACGGGTACCATGTCGCGGACGAGCAAGGAAGTGATCGAGGCGGCTCATCTCGACGGCGCAAATCTCTGGCACGAATTTATTCACATCGTATTGCCTACCCTGTATCCCGTGCTTTCCATTCAGTTATATACGGGCGTCGTGGCAATCTTTACGGGCGGCCCGCCGCTGTATCAATTTTACGGTTCTACGCTTCCCGATCCGCCGGGAAAATCCATGACGCTGCAATATTATTTCTTTACTTTGGTAATCGGTAATACGTCTTCGCCTGCCAATTTCCCGAAGGCGGCGCTCGGCGGATTGATGTTTCGTCGCCGCCCCGCTGGTATTTTTACTGAAATGGTTGTTTGAGAAAAACGACCCGAATAATTGAGGTGGACAGATGAAAAAATCCCTCAAATCAAAAGGTTTGGCCGCCAATATCATCACAGCGGTGGTGTGGCTGTTTATCTTTCTTTATTCGCTGACGATTTTAGCTCTGTACATTTGGGTGTTTCTTTCTACTTTCAAAGGCAAAATCGAATGGAACACAAACCTTTTCGGCTTTCCGAAATCGTTTACTTTCAAAAATTATATAAATGCGTTCGTCAATTTCCAGATATCTATGGATATTAACGGAAATCCGACCACCATATATATCGAGGAGCTGATGCTGAATTCGATGTTGTACGTCGTGGGGTGCAGTATCGCCGCGACGCTTGCGCCCGCGCTGGTCGCCTATGCCACCAGCAAATTCGATTTCAAATTCAACGCCGTTCTGGACGGAATCGTAATCGTCACCATGATTTTGCCGATTATCGGCTCGGAAGCGGCGATGATGCAAATGACGCAGGTGCTGGGGCTTTACAACAAAATGATAGGTATGTACTTTATGAAATTTATGTTTCTGGGGTTCAACTATCTTTTATTCAAATCTACTTTCAGGGGCGTCGATAAAGCGTATTCCGAATCCGCGTTTCTCGACGGCGCTTCGGAATTCCGCGTGATGTGGAATATTAACTTTCCCATGATCGGCAACGTGCTTGCCATCGTGTTTACCCTTCAGCTGATGGGCTTCTGGGCGGATTGGACGACGCCGCTGATGTATATGCCGCACAAACCAACCGTCGCCTTTGCCCTGTACGAATTGCAATATACAAAAGTTTCCATGCTTCAGTTCGAGCCCCTGCAGTTTGCCGCTTGTATTATGGCGTCTTTGCCTACGCTTGTCGTCTTTTTGATTTTCAGGGACAAGATTATGGGCGGAGTCGCGTTCGGCGGACTTAAATAAAAACAATGAAAGGAGAAAAAGATGAATAAAAAGGCCTTATATCCCATAATGGCTTTCGTATTGGTTTTTGCCGCCGCATGCGGCGGCGGAAAGGACAGCAGCGGGGACAGCAGCGTTAAAGGAGAAGACCCCAATGCGACTTATCACAGGATCGTCGAAAAGACGGATGAAAAGATCTGGAGCGCGAAGGAACAGGTCGTCGTCCTGCCCGACAACTGCGACGAGCTGACGGAGCAGGCGGGGCTGGAGTTTATCCGGCTTTTCGAAGAAGCGACGGAGATTTCCGCCGATATCGAGTACGAAGCCGAAGCGACGGTGAACGCGGACGGATATTATTACTTTATCGGTGAAACCGCGGCTCTTTCGGACAATAAAATCGACAATTCTTACGCGCTGCTCGGCGATTCGGGCGTCGTCATACAGACGCGGGACAACGTGGTTTATATGACGGGAGCGACGGGAAAAGGAACGATTTATTCCGTTTACGAGTACATGAACAGGGCATTCGGATACGAGTTTTATGCCTCCGACGAAACGTTTATCGGCGACGGAACGGACGCCAACTGGCTGAAGTTCGATTATGTTTACAGGCCGAGCGTCGCCAATCCCTGTATGATGGCGGGGGAGCTGAATGCCGACGAAGACCTGTATTATAAATATCGTTTCCAGAATTATTATCAGACCTGGATGGCGAAAAATTCCGACGTCTATTACGCGCATACTTATTTCAAAATTCTGCCGAAAACCGAGTATCAGGGCGAGCATTCCGATTGGTACAGCCCCGACGGCCAAAATTTATGTCTGACGAGAGACCCCGCAATGATCGACGAGTTTGTCGAGCGGTGCAAGGAAGTGATCGAGGCGGACGATACGCACACGTATTTCATGCTGGGGCAAGAGGACAATTTCGGTTTTTGCAATTGCAGCAGCTGTACGCAACGGATTGAGGAGCTCGGGGGATTTTCCTCCGCGGTCATGATGGAGTTTACCAACGAAGTGGTGCGGCGAATGAACGCATGGCTGGAGGAGACCTATCCCGAACGCAACGTTACTTTCGTGACGTTCGCCTATAATCACACAAAAACCGCGCCCGTAACCTACGACGAGGGCACGAAAAAGTATATCCCCGTCAGTGAAACGGTGATTGCGGAAAAAAATCTTTCGGTGCAGTATGTCATCAATATGTGCGATTACTATAAGCCTTACGAGACGGATTCAAGCATCGTCGCGGCGCTCGACGGCTGGAGCGCCGTCAGCGACAACATAACGATTTGGGAATACTCGACCAATTTCAATAATTATTTCGATTGTTTCGACAACTGGAATTCGATGGCGGAAAATATCCGTCTCCTCGAAAGCCACGGCGTGGATTATATCGTCGAGCAGGCGGCATACAACACCTGTACGACTGCGTTTTCCGAAATGCGGCTGTACGTTTGGTCGAAGCTGATGTGGGATTCCGCGCTGGATACCGCCGATCTCGTGGACGATTTCCTTTTCCGTTATTATAAGGAAGCGGCGGAGGACGTGGAAAAATATTACGACGCGATGTACGCGCACGTCGATAAACTCGTATTGGAAAACGGCATCACCGTTCGTTCGGGCGGCGACGAGTGCATGAACAGAAAAAATTGGCCCTATATGAAGCTCAAAGAGCTTAAGGGATATCTGACCGACGCCTACGCTTCGATCGAACCGCTGAAAGCAAGCAACCTTTTGCGGTATAATCAGCTTTACGACAGAATCGCCAAACAGGCGCTGTGGGTGGATTATTATATCTATACCTATTATCCGATCTATCTCGAGGACGCCGACGAGTTTTATCGGGAATGGAAAGAAGCCGCGCTCGGATACGGGGTAACCATGACGCAGGAAGGAGCGTACATCTGATGGTCATAAAAAACAGTTTCGAGGCAACGGAGAAGCCTATCGTCTCGGAAAAGAAAAGCGGTTATGTCCTCGTCCTTCCCGACAAACCCGTTTCCTACGAAGTAAAAGCGGCCGAGGAATTTAATTTGTTGCTCAGACGCGCTACAGGCGCCGAATTGCCCGTCGTGTCGGATAACGAAGCGTCCGGGCTTGAAAGACGCATTTTTCTCGGAAATGTCAACGAGGCGAAAGATTTCGGCGTCACGCTCTCTTACGGGCAGGCGGGCAGCGACGGCTTTTTCATCAAAAGCCAAGGGGAGGAGCTGCTGATTGCGGGCGCGGACCGAGGAACCCTTTTCGGGGTCTATGGATTTTTCGCCCGTGCGCTGGGCTACCGCTATTACGCGGAGGGGGAATGGAAGATCGACGGAACGGACCTTCTCCCCTTTTACAAGGCGGATATTTTTGAAAAACCCGACATCGACGCGCGCAGCTTCGGTTATTACGACGCCTATCATCTCGGATTTCCGAATATCGAAAAAAACGCCGAACGTCTGCGCGTGGCGCGCAATAATTACAGCGACTGGATCATGGCGGGGCATACTTATTTTGCGCTGGTACCCAAAGCAAAGTACGAAAAGGAACATCCCGATTGGTACAGCCCCGACGGGGCAAACCTTTGCTTGACCGCAGTGGGGCTGGACGAAACGTTTTCCGCAAACGTTATAGAAAAGATCAAAGAGACGGAAGGCCGATATTTCATGATCGGACAGGAGGATAACTTTTCTTTCTGCGATTGTCCGAGGTGTCGGGCGGCCGTAAAAAAATACGGAAGCGAAAGCGCGGTCATGATGCGCTTTGCCAATAAGGTCGCCCGTTCCGTCGCGGCCTGGACGAAAGAGAATTTACCCGAAAGGGATATCCGCCTTGTGACGTTCGCCTATAATAAAACGTCTCCTCCCCCCGTCGTTTACGACGAAAAAGAGGACTCGTACCGTCCCGCGAGCAGGGACGTCGTCGCAGAAAAAAACCTGTCGGTGATGTTCATTCCTTTCGGAACGGTTCATAATTATCCCTACACGCATGAAAAAAATCGTTCCTGCGCAGAGAACTTCCTCGGTTGGAGCGTGTGCGCCGACAGTCTGTTCGTGTGGGATTACTGCGCCAATTTCGATAACTTTCTCGTGGAATTCAACGATTACGGCGTAATTGCGGAAAATTATCGTTTTTTCAAAAAATTCGGCGTGGAGTATCTCTTCGATCAAGGCCCGTACAATACCAAAACCCCCTGTTTCGACGAGCTGAAGCTTTTTCTGCATACCAATCTCGCGTGGGATACGGAAGCGGACGCGGAAGCGCTGACCGACGAATTTTTCGCCGCGTACTATAAGGACATTTCTTCGCAGATGCGTAAGTATCTCGATAAGATGCGGGAAAGGTGGAATATCATTTCCACGCTGTACGGGGAAGACACCAGAAGCGGGGGCATGGACAGCAGCTATTATCTGTTGCCGCAATTTTTCCCGAAGGATTTTCTCGACGACTGTATGGAAATTTTTTCGGAAGCGAGAGGCGTTCTCGAGGGAATGAGGCTGAAGGATTGGGACGGATATCTGATATTGAAACGCAGGCTTAAGCAGATCTCGATTTCCGTGAGATTTTTGCTTGTAAAGATATATGGCAGATATTACGGAAAGGAATTGCCTGTAAAGATCGACCGTCTGCGCGCAGATATGAACGAATGTGGAATCGTCAAAACCAACGAGGGCGATTTCATGGAAATATGTTAATCCAGAGGAGGATAAAGATGAAAAAACTAACCAAACTCTTGGCGGGCGCAGCTTTGACCTGCACGATGATCTTCGCAGCCGCCTGCGGCCCGACGGGAAACACGTCCACGGGCGGGGACTCGGGTACGTCGGTGGAAAAAACCACCGCGACTTACCGCATGGAGTACTATCTCGAGGGCGACAACGGCTACGAGCTCGACGCGACGAAAACCGAGGAAAAGTCGGGCGAGGTCGGGACGACGGCCACCATCGAAAAAAAGGAAATCGACGGCTATATTTTCGAAAGCGACCATAAAAGCAACGTCGTGAGAGGCAAAATCCTTGCGGATAACTCTCTCGTGCTCAAGGCTTATTATTCCAAAGACTATACGGGGAGAGTGGTTTTCGAGACGGAGCTTGAGGATTCCATCGACATTCTCAAAGGCGGAGAAACGACGCTTGCCGTGACGGTGAAGGTCAACGGCGAAGCTGTGACGGAAGGCGTCAACTACACCAGCAGCTATAAAGTAGTGGATATCGACGAAAACGGCGTGATGACCGGAAAAATGCGCGGCGAGGCCGATGTTTCCGTGTCCTATAAAAACGTCTCCAAGACGTTCCATGTCACCGTTTACGACGCTTATATCGCCACGGAAGAAGATTGGTGGGGCATTTACGATCACCTCGGCTATTGGTATAAGCTGACGGCGGATATCACGCTGTCGGAAAGCTCGGTCGAGCATTTTACCGTTCCCGCCGAAGGCGATAAAGCGGAAGAACCCGGCTGGCTCGTCAATCACACGTTTGAGGGCGTACTCGACGGCGGCGGACATTCGCTCACTTATACGGGCTCGAGACTGTTCCACTGGGTTTCGGGCAGCACTACCGTGATTCGCAACATTACCCTCAACGCCTCTGAAGGATTTTATTGGGGCTCGACGATTGCTTACGGAATGGACGGTCAGGCAACGGTCGAAAACGTGACGGTGAACGCGCAGTTCAAAGATTCGGGCTGTTATCGCGCGGTCTCTGCCGATTTCTGGATTGAGCTTGGCGGCGACGACAAAGTGAAAGGCAACGGCGGTATGTTCGGTATGTTGGAAAACGCTACGATTTCCGATTGCACCGTCATACTTGACATTACAAAGCTTTCCGAGAGCGACGCGTCTCATTTCGGCGGGATTTGCTATCAGGCGAAAAATTCCGTAGTCAAAAACTGCAAGGTTATCAGCACCAATGATTCTGTTTCCGTCGTCGAAGAGGATAAGGGCGGCGCAACGATCACCGATTCCTCCGTGGTAGGCATGCAGGAAGCCGAATACAAGGTGGAATACTATCTCGAAACCGACGACGGTTATGTAAAGGACGATACGTTGAGCCATACCGAGACCGGGTTCGTCGGCAAAACGGTTACCGAGTCGCTTAAGCCTGTCCAGGGCTACGCCTTTGACGAAACCAATGAAAACAACGTATTGAGCGGCGTGGTCCGCGAGGACGGCAGCCTCGTGCTGAAGGTTTATTACAAACGTCTGCCTCCCGAGGACGCGGGCTATACGGTCAAGTATTACTTCGAAACCGAAACGGGCTTCGAAGAAAATTTGGGAATGACGCAAACCCTTACGGGTAAAATCGGGGCCGAGGTCAACCTCGAACAGAAAACGGTGGAAGGGTATCAATTTGACGCCGAAAACGAAAACAACGTGTTGAGCGGGACGATCACCGCGGACGGCGCGCTCGTTTTGAAGGCTTATTATAAAGTGGCGGTCACCCTGATCGGCACGGCGGACGAATTTTGGGCGATCTACGATTCCGAGGCCTCATTAGCGGGGAATTATAGGCTTACGGCCGACATTACCCTTAAGGTTATTGTGGAAGGCGCGGAGGTTGTAGGAAGCATCACGGGCCGCGAACCTGAAAATTATAAGATAAACAATAACTTTACGGGTAAGCTCGACGGCGACGGCCATACGCTCACTTACAGCGGCGGTAGATTGTTCCATACCATTTCAGGTACGATCCAAAATATTACGATCAATGCGGGTAAAGATCATTATTGGGGCAGTGCGTTGGCTTATACCGTTAAAGACGCGGTCTTGAGAGATATTGTTATTACTGCTGAATTCAGCAGAGAAAACACTTATCAATATGTGGAAGGCGAATACGTTGAAGCGAAATCCGGGGCGGGCGTGTTCGACGTATGGGTTGACGGCGCTACGATTGAAGACTGCGTGGTAAACGTAACGTTGTCGGGGAGGGCGAATCCCGCATATTACAGCGGTATAGCCTATAATCTTAAAGCTTCTAAAGTGACGAACATAACCGTAAATTCTTCCGTAGCAATCGAGCTTTATACACAGGACGGCGGCAACAACGTCGTCACGGGTTCCGAAGTGGTTGTCGATGACGGTTATATCATGATTTCCACGGAAGCGGATTGGTGGGCGATCTATGCGTCCGACGAGGCTCTTGCGGGAAATTACAGGTTTGCCAACGATATCACGCTTACGACAAACTCTTGCGTAAACGAAGGGGAGAAATATAAAATCAATTACGTATTCAAAGGGAATATCGACGGAAACGGACATACGTTGAATTATTCGGACGCACGTCTGTTCTATGAAGTGTACGGCACGATTGAAAATCTCACTCTCAATGCCACCTCTACGGGTGAAAGCGGCTTTTATTGGGGCAGCGCCCTTGCCTTTACCATTAAAAACGGCGCCGTATTGAAAAACATTACCTTAAACGTCGAATTTAAGCGCGCGGATACGCATCAGTTTGTTGCCGACAACGATTACCGCTCCGACGGTAGCGGCGCACTTTGCGTATGGCTTGAAAATTCGACGCTGGAAAACGTGACGATTAACGTCACTCTTTCGGAGGGCGCGACGGCTGCATATTATGCGGGTATCGCTTTCAACTGTACGGGTACGACGCTGAAAAACGTGTCGGTCAACAGCGCTTCCGAACTTGTTGCTTATAAAGCGGGTGAACGAAACACGGAAGAAAACGTAACGATCAACAAAATCTCTTAATAGACGGCTGCAGAGAGGCGCTTGCCAAAAAGCGCCTCTTTGTCTGCCCGACGAGGCATTATGAAAAACAACAAAGATATTTTTGAAAACACGGTCTCTGCCATAGGACAGCTGAAAGACACCGAATACGTTACCTATCATCTGAAAGAAAACGCGAAATTTCGCGTGCTGTTTGTGGGAAACTCGATTACCCGTCACGGTATCAAGGAAGAGATCGGCTGGACGAGAGACTGCGGCATGGCGGCGAGCTGTCTTGAAAAGGACTATGTTCACCTCGTCGTCAAGGGGCTGGAGGAAAAGTACGGCCCCGTCAGTTACTGTATCGCGCAGGCGGTGGTTTGGGAATATGCCTTCAACCGCGACGAGGAAGTGCTGGCGCAGTTTGCAGGCGTAAGGGAATTTGACGCCGATATCATTATCCTGCGGATCGGGGAGAACTCCGACATGGAGCTTTTGAAAACGGAGGATTACTATAAACATTTCGATTTTATGGCGAAATTTTTCTTTACGCCGAAATCGAAAAAAATCGTTACAAGCCTGTTTTGGCGCTACGAGCCGATCGATCTGCCGATCGAAAAGGTGGCGAAGGACAACGGTTATATTTACGTTCCCATCGACCGTTTCGGTGAGCGGGACGACTGTAAGGCGCTGACGGAATTTTGGCACGGCGGGGTTGCCAAGCATCCCAACGACAAGGGCATGCGCGCGATTGCGGACGCCGTTCTGGAAGTATTGTAAGGAGATAAACAGGAATGTTGATAAAAACGGACGCTTATACTTTGGAAATAAGCGATAAAACGGGCAACATCGTTTCCTTCCGCGGGATAACGGGGTACGACTATATAGAAAAAGAAACGCCGCTCGTACGCCTTTCTCTGCTGAAAAGCAACGGCGAACGCGTAATTGCGGAATCGGGCGATTGCAGTGCGGTCGAACGAAAGGGCGATACCGTGACGGTTCGTTACGAGGAGATCGGCGGGCTACCCGTTTCCGCCGTCGCATCCTTCCGCATCGATCGGCCGTCTCTGGTGGGAATGAGGCTCAGCTTGTCCAATCGCACGGACATGAGGACGGAAAGCGCGCTCTATCCCGGGATAATTATTAAAACCAGACTTTCCGTCGATGGCTATAAGCTTTTTTGGCCCGCGATGGAAGGGGTGGAGATCACTTCGGCGGATTTCCGTTCGGAGTTGATGGCGCATGCGGACGGGACGGTTTATCCCGCGAAAGGCTGGCAGGGCGTGTATCCGGGTGCCTGTCCCATGCAGTTTATGGCTTATTATAACGGCGAACACGGTCTGTATTTCGCGTCGCATGATGAAAGCTGCCGCTTTAAGCTGGTGGAATGGAAGCCCGAGGCGGGCGGAATACGCCTTATGCAGCAAGTCTATATCGATGAGGACGGAAGCGATTTCGCCTACGATTACGACGTGGTGCTGGGAACCTTTCGTGGGGATTGGTACGAGGCCGCGGAAATTTACAGAAATTGGCTGACCTCGTCCGCCGTTCTCGATTTTCCCAAGCTGAAAGATAATCCCGACCTGCCCGCCTGGCTCACGGAGCCCTTGACGGTCATTACTTTTCCCGTCAGAGGAACGCAGGATACGGGCGATATGTCTCCCAACTGTTACTATCCCTATACCAACTGCCTGCCGTACGTCCGTAAATACCGTGAATTTTTCGGCAATCGGCAGATGGTGTTGCTGATGCACTGGGAGGGCACCGCGCCGTGGGCGCCGCCCTATGTCTGGCCGCCGTTCGGCGACAAAGGGGCTTTCGATGCGTTTGTCGGGGCGCTCCACAAAGAAAACGATTTGATCGGCCTGTATTGTAGCGGTCTGGGCTGGACGCAAAAGAGCTTTTATTACGATTATAGCGGTGAGGAGCGTTTCGAACGGGAAGGCCTTGCCGAATGTGTGGAAGTGGGCCCGACGAGGGAATTGCAATACACGACCACCTGTTTCCATATCCGCGAAGGGTACGAGCTTTGCCCTGCCTGCGAAAAGGTGAAGGAGCTCGCCGTTTCCGAAGCGGAGAAAATCGCGGTCGGAACGGAGATCGATTATCTGCAATTTTTCGATCAGGACCTCGGCGGCAATACGTATCCCTGTTACAGCGATAAGCACGGACATCCGCCCGTCCCCGGAAAGTGGATGGCCGCGGAAATGAAGGATATCGTAAAAAAGATGCGCGCAAAATTCCGGGAGGCGCATCCCGATAAAAAAATGCTGATTGGCTGCGAGGCCGCGGCCTGCGAGCCGCTGCTCGACGATATGCGTTTCAACGACCTCCGTTATAATCTCGATCTCATGTACGGGATTCCCGTTCCCGCCTACGCCTACGTGTTCGGCGAATACGTGGCCAACTATATGGGCAATCATACGACGGCGACGCGGCTTTTGGATACCCGCCTCTATCCCGACAATATTTTCTATCGCACGGCGTATTCGTTCGCGCAGGGGGACATTCTCACCTTTATGCTGAAAAACGACGGAAAGGTGAATTGGGAATGGAACGATCCCTGGGAGGACGATAACGAACCCGATCAAGAGGAATACCTGTCCTTTGCAAAGACGCTCAACGATTTCCGTAACGGTATATTGTTCGAGCCCCTTCGCTTCGGAAAGATGGTAAAGCCAAGGCAGGTTTCTTGCGGAAAATATACCGAGAAAATAGACAGAAAAGCTTTGGTGCGTATCCTCGACGAGATCGTGACGACGAGGTTTGTCACCGACGACGGGCGGGATATACAGATTTTCGTCAACTTCAACCGCCGCTGCGTCACCTTCGGTCTTTGCGGAAAAATCGAGGGCAGGCTGTATCTTTCGCCCGAGGGCGAGGGCGCGGATGTTTCGCTCGAAAATCCCGAATTTGATCTCCCCGCGCACAGCGTGGCCGTAATCGAATATAAGAGAGGATAAAGAGATGTTTCGCGTGATCGAAAGTCCGGAAGAAGGGAAATCGTTTGACGGGATTTCCCTTTTTGTCAATAAAAAGCCCGTAAAAGCGGAGCTTTGCCGCGTATCGGCGCTTCCCTTCAACACTCCGTGGCCGGGACATCAGCGCCCGATCGAACAGAGCGAGGAGGCGGGCTTTATCCGCATCGTCTCCGACGAAAAAATAGAGCTCGAGGTGCGTTATAAGCGCGGCTTTCAAAGGGCGGTCGTACGGCCTTTGTCAAAAAATATCCGCGTCAGTGCAGACGGGACGAAGGCGTGCTTCACGCTCGAACGGGAAGGGCAATACGTGTTGGAGCTCGACGACGAGCATACCGCTCTGCATATTTTCGTCGAGCGTCCGCGCGATTTTTCGAAATACGGAACGCCGACCCGCGTCTTTGGCGCGGGATTACACAAAGCGGGAAAGATCGTCTTAAGAAGCGGAGACCGCATTTTTATCGACGAGGGCGCGCTTGTGAAGGGCGTGCTTTACGGCAAAGGCGTAAAGGACGTTGCCGTTTATGGCTACGGCGTGATCGACGGGGGGGAGGAGGTGCGGCTCTCGCCCGACTGTTACGGCGAGGAGACCAACGGTTGCCTTAAATTTTACGAGAGCGAAAACCTGCGGATCGAAGGGATAACGCTGACGGATTCCGCTGTCTGGGTATGCAACCTTTTTGCGTGCAGAGACGTCGTTTTGGACGACATAAAAATCGTCGGGCATTGGAAATACAATTGCGATGGTATAGATATCGTCAACTCGTCGCGGGTGGAGATCCGCGATTCGTTTATCCGTGCGTTCGACGACGTCATTACCCTAAAGGGAATTGTTCCCTATCGGCACCTGCCGCTGGAGGAGATCTCGGTAAAAAACTGCGTGCTTTGGTGCGGCTGGGGGCGAACGCTCGAGATAGGGCTGGAGACGCTGGCCGAATATTACCGCGGCATTTCCTTTACAGACTGCGACCTCATTCATAACTCGGCGGTGGCGATCGATATTCAAAGCGGGGATTACGCCGAAATTTACGACATAAAATATCGGAATATCCGCGTCGAATATCAAAATTCCATTTTGCCCGAACAGATGGAAAATCCGATCGGCAGTCCTTACGTCGGGTACGGCAAGCCTCACGCGCCTACGTTTATCAAGATATGTACCTGGCCGTATTTCCTCGGCAGTCCGTTTGAAAAATACGACGAGGAGCTTGCGGCGGCTCGAGTGGGCAGACTCGCTAAGATTCATGATATAACCTTCGAAAACGTCACGGCTTTCGTCGAGGAAGGCGGCGTTCTGCCCGAGACGGTCATAAATGTCGAGGAGCCTGCTTCGCTGGGAAAAATTACCTTTAAAAACGTCAATACGCGGATACTTTCCAAATAAAGCGTCCGATTATATGGAAAAGAGTATGGAAAAGGACGGATACAAATTCAGCCGCTTCATGTATATACTTGAGGCGGCGTTCGAATATTTTATAGCTTTGTTGGCCGAGGGCGCGTATTTGGCAAAAGTGACCACGGCGATCGAGCTCGCGGTCGTTTTGCTGACCTTGCCCTGTCTCAACAAGATGATCAGAAAGAGGAAAGACGGCGAACTTCAGAAATTTTGATAACGCTTCAACTGCTTGCCTCCGAGCGTATGTTTGCGCTCAAAATATCACGCAGTGCAATTTTAAGAAAAAATATTTTCTTCGGAGCGGAAGGTTCGTCCGACCCGTCGGGTGCCTCGCAGATAGCGAGGCGCTTTTTTATCTCATTCGGACGGCGAAATTAGGGCGCGCTGAACGGTCGGCTGTGCGCGTTAAAACTTTTATAGCAAGCAAAAGCCGAATAAAGTGTAATAAAAATATAAAAAACTACGTTGAAGCATATATGTTGCCTGCGGGAATATAATAAATAAAATTTATCAGACGCCGACGGGCAAGGGCGGGCCGCTCTATTCGTTGATTCAGTTGCTTACGGGCAGGAACGAGGTAACCTATTATCTGTTAAAGGAAGAATGGTTTCTGCCGCTCACGGTCCTGACGAATATCTGGAAGGGCGTGGTGTGGAACTCCATCATATATTTCGCGGCGGAGAGCTTACCCGCAAGCGGTACGGTGCTGACCTTATATATCGACAGCGGCGCGATTGCGCAGGGACTTCTTTCTGCCGACAGCTATTTCGGCGTATTCAAAAACGCGGCGACGATTTGCGTTAAAGAAGGGCTCGAGGCTTCGAACTATATCAAAGGGAACTATCCGCGCACCTCTTCGGCGGACGGATATACGATATACTCCAAAACGGAACGGGTATAAAACGACGAAGCGCGCGGCCGAAAGTCCGCGCGCGGATTTTGACAAGGAGAACAAAATGAGCAACATAAAAGAATATATGCGCCGGGAATGTGACGCCGTGCAGAAGATGACGGAGGAATGTGGAACGCAGTACGACGAAATTCTGGAGGTTTTGAAAGCCTGCCGCGGAAAGATAGTGTTTATGGGCGTGGGAAAGAGCGGGCATATCGGAAAAAAGCTGGCGGCGACGTTCGCCTCTACGGGTACGCCCTCTATTTTTGTACATGGTACGGAGGCGTGTCACGGCGATTTCGGCATGATCTTGAGGGAGGACGTAGCGGTGCTGATTTCCAACAGCGGAAAAACTGCGGAGGTCGTCCAGGACCTTGCGGGACTTAAAGCGATCGGGTGCAAAACGGTTGCTTTTACCTCCGATCCCGACAGCCCGCTCGCGCAAGGGTGCGCATACCGCTTGATTTATCCCGCGTTGGCGGAAGCCGATCACCTCAATCTGGCTCCGACGGTATCCAGCACGCTGACGCTGGTCCTCGGAGATGCGCTCGCTTGCGCGCTCAGCGAAGAAAAAGGGTTTACGCGCGAAGACTTTCACCGCTCTCACCCCAAAGGCGCGCTGGGAGAGAGACTTTTAAGGGAGAAAGACAATGGCTGATATCACGGTAGTGGGTTCTTTTGTCATGGACAATGTGGCGCGGATGGAAAAATTCCCTGCGGCGGGGCAGACTGTGCTGGGTTATTCGCTTCAGCTTTTCCCCGGAGGCAAAGGCGCCAACCAATGCGTAGCGTCCGCGCGCCTGGGCGGCGATGTGGAAATGATAGGCAAGCTGGGCCGCGATTCCAACGGGGCTGCCTTCCGAAAAATTTTAAGCGACGAGGGGATCGACGCTAAATATGTCTTTGAGAGCGCACTCCCCACGGGAACGGCTCAGGTTCAGATCGACGCGGCGGGACAAAATCGAATTTGCGTCATTCCTTCTGCCAATTACGATTTCGGCTTCGACGATTTGAATAAGCTCGATTCCTCTTTGGAAAAGACAGCAATCGTCGTCCTTCAGCTGGAGCTTCGTCTCGATGTAACGATTGAAATTCTGCGCCGCTGTAAGCGTTTGGGAAAAACGGTGATCCTCAATCCCGCGCCCGCCGTACCGCTGGAAAAAGAAGTGCTCGCCATGGTCGATTATCTTACGCCGAACGAGACTGAATTGGCGATTTTAAGCGGGCTTCCCGTCGGAACCGACGACGAGCTTTTTACTGCCGCGCAAAAATTAATTTCGTTCGGAACGAAAAATATCGTCGCTACGTTGGGCGTTCGCGGCGCTCTCGTCGCGGACGGTAAAAAAGCGGAGATCGTTTCGGGATATAAAGTGAAAGCCGTGGATACGGTGTCCGCGGGAGACATCTTCAATGGGGCGCTGGCGGTAAAGCTTTCGGAGGGCGTCCCGTTGAGCGAAGCCGTCGCTTTTGCCAATGCGGTCGGCGCGCTCACCGTTACCCGCGCGGGCGCTATTCCCTCCCTGCCCACCCGTGCGGAAGTGGAAAAATTTATCGGAAATTCTTTGAGAAACAACTGATTTCAATGAAAAAGATTTTTTGAAAATTTTGTTTTTTATCCCGGATATTATTGACATATGTCGGAAATAATGTTATACTGTTTCCGACATATGACGAAAATCGAGGTGAATATGCCCAGACCGCAGAAGAAGCGTTACGTATGCCGTGAGCCGAAAAATGATGCGTTTGTTCCCGATGGAAGAAGCTCGGGTGAGAAAGTCATTTTGACGGTGGACGAATATGAGAGCCTTCGTCTGATCGATCTGGAGGGCTACACGCAGGAACGGTGTGCCGAGCAGATGCAGGTTTCGCGGACGACGGTACAGGGCGTTTACGACGCGGCGAGAAAAAAGGTCGCCGACGCGCTGGTAAACGGCAAACGCCTTTTGATCAGGGGCGGGGATTACGTCACCTGCGGACGTTACGAAGCAAGCTGCGGAAGGGGCTGTCACGGGCTTTGTCATATCGGAAATGAGGATAAAAAAATCAAAGCGGAGGATAGTATGAAAGTAGCGGTCACTTACGAAGACGGAAAAATCTTTCAACATTTCGGACATACCGAAAAATTTAAGATTTACGACATTTCTGACGGTAAAATTTCGGCTGAGACGGTTGTGGACACCGAGGGAAGCGGCCACGGCGCGCTCGCGGGATTTCTCGTGCGTCACGGCGTGGATACGCTGATCTGCGGCGGGATAGGCGGCGGGGCGCAGATCGCGCTGGCCGACGCGGGAATCAAGTTATTTGGCGGCGTGACGGGAGATGCCGACGAAGCGGTAAACGCTCTGCTGTCGGGCACTCTCGGCTTTGATCCTGACGTACATTGCGCTCATCACGATCATGAACATGCAGACGGGCACTCTTGCGGCGAGCACGGTTGCGGCAAGCATAATTGTTAAAGGCTTTAAAAACGGTGCCGAGAGACCAAGTCCCTTAAAGAAAATCAGTATTCGTAGTCTTCGGTAATGAAAAAAGCCGGCGCTTTTGCGTCGGCTTTTTTCATTTGTTTGTATAAGCCCCCTCGGTGAGCAAGTGGATAAAAGCGTAGCGCTATGGACAAAAATAAACTCCTGTAATATAATTGAAGCGACTAACAATCGAAAAAAATAAATTTTTGGAGAAAAAATTTTGAAAAAGGTATTGACAAGTCGAAAATTGTATGTTATAATTTTTTCAAATGGTAACGTTAACAAAGCGTATAAACATGTTTGATAGCGTTAACAAAGTCATAAAAGTATAGAGGAAAAAAGTGGTCAGCATAAAAGATGTAGCGAAACTTTCAGGCGTTTCCGTAATGACCGTATCGAGGGTGATAAACGGCAGCGACAACGTTCGGGAGGAAACGCGCGATAAAGTGAAGCAGGCGATTCAGGAGCTGGATTATATCCCCAATCAGTTGGCGAAAAGTCTTGTCAATTCGTCAACGAGAACGGTAGGCGTGTTGTTTTCCAACATATTCAACCCCGTGTATTTAAGTATTATTTCGGGGATCGAGAAAAGGGCGCACGAAAGAGGATACAATATCATCATTAGTAACGCGACCGACTATAAATCGTCGGTGGAAGGCCTGAATATGCTGGTCAGCAAAATGATAGACGGACTGATCGTGTTACCCGTGGAGTTCAATAATATGAACGACGAGCAAGCCTCGGCCGACGCGGTAGATGAAATGTGGCGGTTTTACGGGGCGTTGAAGCGTATGCTCGCCAGACGAAAACTTCCGTGCGTCGTCATAGACATCGATATTAAAAGCGATCTGGCAGATTATGTATGTCACGATTATATCGGCACGGCGAAAATGGGGATAGAGTACCTTATCGGCTTAGGGTTTAAGCGAATCCACCATATCAACAGCGAGTTGAGAGAAGGCTTGTGGGCAGACAGGCAGAAAGCATATGAGACGGGAATGAAAGAGGCGGGCCTGGAAAAAGAAATCAGGGTGGATTACTGCGCCAATTCCACAGCAGCCGCCTTCCGGCTGGTACGGAAGCTTTTACAGACGAATGAAAAGCCCGAAGCGTTTTACTGCGCCAACGATATTTTGGCGATCGGCGCGATGCAGGCGATCAACGCCTGCGGCTTACATATTCCCGACGATATCGCCGTGATGGGAAACGACGGGATCTATATAGGGGAAATGCTGATACCGTCGCTGGCCACCGTGGATATATGCAGCAGCGAGCTGGGGGAAAAAGCGATGGACGGCTGTCACAATTATATAGAAGGAAACCGCGCGAGCGAAAAAATATATATACGCCCCCTTCTTCGGAGAGGAAAATCCGTTCCGGATACGGCGCAAGGCAAGGAGATATAAAATCATGAAAAGACTTCATTTACTCAGTAACGCCCATCTCGATCCCGTATGGCAATGGCGTTGGCAGGAAGGCGTGGGGGCGGCGATTACCACATTTTCCGCCGCCGCGGATTTTTGCGAGGAGTTCGACGGCTACATATTCTGCCATAACGAAGCTATTTTATATCAATGGATAGAAGAAAACGATCCGTCGCTGTTCGGCCGTATTCAGCGGCTGGTCGCAGAAGGAAAATGGCATATCATGGGCGGCTGGTATCTTCAGCCCGACTGCAATATGATAAACGGAGAAAGCTTTATCCGTCAGATGCAAAGAGGGCTGGAATATTTCAAGGAAAAATTCCCGGGCTTCGAGCGTCCCGACGTCGCTATCAATTTCGACAGCTTCGGTCATACGAAAGGCCTTGTGCAGATTCTTTGCGACGCGGGATATAAAGGCTATGTGTGTATGCGTCCGTGCGAGCCTGTGGAAAGCTGCAACGCGGTATGGAAGGGATATGCGGATTCTCAGGTATTCGTCTATCGCGTATATAACGCGTACAATACCCTGCTGGGGCAGGTGGATCAGAGATTGGAGCCTTTTTTGCTGAATTTCGGCAATATGGAAGAAGGGCTGTTTTTGTGGGGCGTCGGCAACCACGGCGGCGGGCCGTCCCGTCAGGACTATCGCATTATCGAGGAGCTGAAAAAGAAATATCCCGATACGGAGTTTATCCATTCCACGCCCGACAAATATTTTAAGGAAATCGAGAAAAAGCTGTCCTCCTTTGCCGAGGTCAAGGAACTCAACTATGTAAATATGGGCTGCTATACGTCCATGATAAGAATAAAACAGCTGCATCAACGGCTTGAAAACGAGCTGGAGCGCGCGGAAAAAATGGCGGCGCACGCGGAGCTGAGCGGCGTTTGTTTCGATAGAGAAGGCTTAAAGCGGGCGCAGGACGATCTGCTGTTTTGTCAGTTCCACGACATTCTGCCGGGAAGCTGTATCAAAAGCGCCGAAGACGACGCGATCATGCAGCTGTCGCACGGCATAGCGGAAGCGGAAAAGATTCAGATGCGTGCGTTTTTTGCCCTTGCGGGCGCGCAGCCGAAAGCCGCGCCGGGCGAATATCCCGTTTTGGTATATCATCCGCACCCGTTCGCGGCCAAGCGGGATATCGAATGCGAATTTATGCTGGCGGATCAGAATTGGAGCCAAGAAGAATTTTACGACGTAAAAATATACGTCAACGGAAAAGAAATTCCCTGTCAGCTTGAAAAAGAGAGCAGCAACGTACCCCTCGATTGGAGAAAACGAATTGTGTTTACATTGGAAATGCAGCCGTTTTCCATGAATCGGGTATGCGTGTTTACGGAGAGAAAGAAACGCCCGGAAAAGAAAAATTTCGAAATCAAGGACAAATTTGTCTTCGATAACGGCAGATTGAGGGCGGTCATCGACGGGGCGGACGGTTTGATTTCCTCTCTGTCGGCGGACGGAAAAGAATATCTGCACGATTCGGGCAGGCTGAACGTCGTGCAGAACTGCTGCGATCCGTGGGGCTTCAATTACGACGATTATCGGGAAAGACTCGGTTCTTTCCGGCTTCTCGACGAAACGGAGAGCGCGAAATTCGCCGCGGTTGCGAGAAAAACGCTGTGCCCTGTCCGCGTGATCGAGGACGGAAAGGTCCGCACGGTAGTGGAAGCCCTGTTCGGTTTCGGCTCCAGCCGCGCCGCGGTGAAATATATTCTGCCCAAGTCCGGGACGGAGTTGAGAGTACATATCGACGTGTTTAACGACGAAAAGGATATCAAACTTAAATTCGAGCTGAACACTTCGTTGAAAAACACGACGTTAAAGGGGCGCACGGCGTTCGGCATGAACGAACTCCCGCAAAACGGAGGCGAGGTCACGGCGCAGGATTACATTATTATGTCGGACGGAGAGAATGCGGTTTCCGCAATTCATTTCGGCACTTACGGCCTGAGCGCGACGGACGGACGGGCGGAAATCACGCTTTTGAACAGCGCGGCTTACTGCGCTCATCCGGTGGACGACCGCGTCATCATGCCCGACGACAGATTCGGCGCCCGCATCGATCAGGGCGAACGCAGCTACGACTTTGAGTTTAATTTCTCGTCAGCGAAGGAGCGCGAGCTTTGTGCGGAAGCGGAAAGCAGGCTTGCGCATCAGCCGCCTTACGCGCTCAGCTTTTTCCCTACGGGAAACGGAAAGGCGTGCGCGGAATTCGGTTCCGTATCCAATCCCGCCGTTACGTTGTCGGCGATCCGTTCTTCCTACGACGGAAAAAACAAGATTGTGAGATTGTATAATTCGCTGGAAACTCCCGCGGAAACGGAAATTTTTCTGCCGTTTGCCGGCATTAAGGAGAAGGTCGGCCTGAAGGGTTATCAGTTCAAGACGTTTATTCTCGGCAAAGGCAAGCTTGTCCCTTGTAACTGTCTCGAAGAAGAGTAACGGTACTCCGCGTCCGGTAAAAATAAACAGAAGGGTACCCTTCTGTTTTGCATTCTGCAAAACAGAACAAATATTATTCGGCGTCCTTTGAGGAAGAGAGGCGTAAAAGCCGTATGATACAGCGCGGAAATCTGAAAAATAAAGAATTAAGGAAATAACCGCTATGAAAAAAATATTTGCGAATTTATTGGCTCTTTCCGTGTGCGCGGCGGCGTTTGGCGGCTGTGCGAAGCCGGAAGAAAAAAAATACGGAGCAGAGGAAATGACAAAGGCTTTCTGGTTGTCGGATACGATGTATAACGAATCGGTAATGATGGTAAAAGAAAAGGACGGGGCGGCTCCGACCGGCAATCTCGCTTTTGTGCCCACGGGAAAAGTCAAGGTGACGAACCCTACCATGACCGTGACCTACGAGGAGGGCAAGGACTATAAGATTTCCGGCCGCACGATTGAAGCGACGGCGGAAACCTCCATGCCGTGGCTGAAGGAAGAAGTCCTTTTCGGGATAGATATGCCCGAAGGAAAAGGACTTTCCCTGCAGCCCGCCTCGGAAGAAGCGAAGCAAAAGGGCTATGAAAACATTTTATATACGGAAAGCGCGTTTCTGATCGAGAATCAGGTTCTGGTAACTTACGATTACGATAAAACCCAGTTTGACCAAAGCACGCTTCCGGCGTACCAGGGCGATAAGCTTTCAAATACGCGCGCGCTTTTGGAGGCAAAGGCACCTCTGCAAATCATCGCTTACGGCGACAGCATTTCCACGGGCTGCAATTCCACGGGCGGAGGCTTACAGTCGATATACGACGATACGTATCCCGGAAATTCTTTGTATATCCCGTTCGACCGCGCGCCTTATACCCCGACGTTCCCCGAAATGTTCGCCGAGGGCCTCGCGGAGAAATACGGCTCTGACGTCAGCGTTTACGGCGCCGCCATGGGCGGACAAACCAGCGATTGGGGCGCGCGTTCGGCTGCCGCGCGCGTGGTCAATCCCGACATGGGATACGACCCCGATCTCGTAACGATAACGTTCGGCATGAACGATGCCACCTTAGGGGTGCCGCTCGACAGATTTGAGGAGAATTTGCTTAAAATAATCGACGATATCCGCGCCGTATCGGGAAAGGCGGTAGAGTTTATTCTCATCGGCACCATGCTTGCCAACAGCAACGCTTCGCAGTGTAAAAATCAGGAGGCGTATTGGCCGGTTATGCAGAAGGTAGCGGCTTTGCGCGAAGGAGTCGCGGCGTCGGATATGGGCGGCATGCACAAATTTTTTCTTCAAAACAAGAAACCTGCGGATATGCTGGCAAACAACATCAACCACCCCAACGATTTTCTTATACGCATGTACGCCATGAACCTTTTGGCGACATTGATACAAGAGTAAAGGATATGATGAACAATACAAATTTTAAGCCGACCGTTTTCTGGGCGTGGAACGGCGACATGTCCGACGAGGATATACGCCGAGAAATCGGTGAATTTGCCCGCAGCGGCATAGGCGGGCTTCATCTGCACGCCCGCGCGGGACTTTCCGTGGAATATCTGGGGAAAGAATGGATCCGCGCGTTTGAAACCTCCGTCGCGGAATGTAAAAAATACGGCCTGGACGTTTGGATTTACGACGAACAGGGCTGGCCGAGCGGATTTGCCGGCGGAAAGGTTTGCGCGCTGGGAGAGGACTATCTGCAAAAGTTTCTTTGCAAAACACTGCCGGGCGAAGAGGACGGAATGTGCGTTCTCGCGGCTTACCGAAAGGAAAACGGAGCCTATAAGCGCTGCGAAAAAGAGGGCGCGGAGTTTGTCGTTTGTTACCGCGCGGACGAGCATTACGTGGATCTTCTCAACCCGAGGGTGACGGACGCGTTTATCGAATGTACGCACGAAGTTTATAAAAAAGAATTTTCCTCGGAATTCGGAAAAACGATCAAAGGGATTTTTACGGACGAACCGCAGATTCACGTTTCTTCGCTGGTATGGAGCAACGAAATTCCCGAAGCTTACCGAAAAAAATACGGCTCGGACGTATTGGACGGACTGTATCTGCTCTTCGAAGAAAACGGCGAGGCGTATCGGGAATACCGCTATCGGTACTATTCCGTCGTGCGGGATTTGTTCGTACATAATTACACGGAACGCATTTCGCGTTGGTGCGAAGCAAACGGACTGATTTTTACGGGACATTTCGCAGGGGAAGAGGGATTATGCGTTCAGGCGGCCTCCAATACGGGCGTCATGCCGCATTACGAATATATGCGCCAGCTCGGGGTGGATTATCTGGGAAGAAGAAAGAACCCCCTGCTGCTTTTCAAACAGGCGTCGAGCGTCGCCAATCAGTTTGAGCGCCCCCGTATTCTCTCCGAGGTATTCGCTTGTACGGGAAACGGCGTAAGCTTTCGGGAGCTTGCGGCAATCTGGAACTATCACGCGGTTTTCGGCGTAAACATGTCCTGCATGTCCATTTCAATGCACCGTCTCGGCGGCGTGAGAAAGAGAGATTATCCGGTTTTTCTTTCCTCCCAGCAGCCGTGGTGGAAATATTTTTCTTGCTTAAACGAATATATCGCGAACGTATCCGAATTTGTCGCGGGGGGAGAGGCGAGCGCAGACGTTTTATTGATTTCCGCAATAAACGGCGCGCTCGAAGAACCGATCTTCTCCCTGAAACAAAGAAGCGCCTCCGCGCGTTACAGGAGATTGGCGGAGGACCTGGTCGCCTTGCAGATTCCTTACGACATCGGCGACGAAACGATTATGGAAAGGCACGGAAAAGCGGAAGGAGGGATTTTGAGTATAGGCGCGGGACGCTATTCGCTGGTCGTTCTGCCCGAGCTCGATAATATTTCTTCCTCCACGGTAGCTTTGCTGAAGGAATTTGCGGCGGGCGGCGGGCGCGTCGTGTGCATGACGAAATTGCCCGAGCGCGTGGACGGGAAGCTCGTTGCGGAGCCGGAAAAAGTTTTCGGCGCTCTGTCTGCGACGCTCATTCAGCAGCGGCGCGGAATCCTCGGAAGCTATTTCGTTTCAATAGGCCTCGTCCGCGACGTATGCGTGAGAGATTACGAAAACAGGCTCGTCGAAGACGTTATTCTCGGCGTGCGCAACGAGGGCGGCGACAGGCGCATCGAGGTGTTTAATCCCTCGTCGCACGGGGATCTGAAAACGACCGTCTGCGTCCGCGGGAGCGGGAAATTTTATCTCTTCGATCCCTTCACGGGAAAAGAATCGCCGCTGTCCTCCTTCGGGGATGGAAACGAAACTTTCTGTTGCTGCGAGCTGTCTGCCCTGCAGGCGCGGTATATCCGTTTCGTCCGCGCCGTCGGGGCTTCGGAAAATGCGGACGATAGGAAATGCGAAATCCGCTCGCGCAGGGAATTGCCTTTTTTTCTGACGGAGACGGAGGACAATCTTCTCACATTGGATTATGCGCGGTATTCCGTGGGCGGGGCGCCTTACTCGGAGCCGCTTCCCACGGTAAAGATACACGACGAGGTTTACCGCGAAGCGGAAAAGCACGACGGCGCGAAAGTGCGCGTCAAGTATGCGTTCGACTGCGAATGTGCGGGAAACAGACTGTTTCTCGTCGGGGAAACGAAAAACGCGAAGAAGATACTCGTCAACGGCGTTTCGCTGAATGTGGCTACGGAAGAATATTACCGGGACCGGGATTTTAAAAAATACGAAATCACCGATTTGGTGCAAACGGGCGAGAATATCGCGGAAATCGAATACGAAATTCCCGCTTTGCATCTCGGCTACGAACTCGGCGAAGTGCACGACGCCGTAAGAAATAAATTCAGCTATCCCGTGGAAATCGAAAGCGTTTATATTTTGGGCGATTTTGATTCGGAGCCGCTCGGAAGGACGTCGCAGAAGATAAACTGCGTTACCGCGGAGGGAAATTTCAGGCTGGTTCCCGTTCGGGAGAATCGTTCGCCGGGCGACCTCACTTCCCGGGGCAAGTGGTTTTACGCCGGAAACGCAAAATACGAGACGACGTTGGAAAAAGAAGACGGCAGGTCGTTTATTTCGGCGGAAGGGTACGGAGCGTGCTGCGGCGTGTCCGTAAACGGAAGGTTCGCTGGAACGGTATTTTTGCAGGGAGAGCCTCTGGAAATCACCGAATATCTCTCGGAAGGAACAAACCTCGTCGCGCTGGAGCTTGCGGGGACTTTGCGAAATATGCTGGGGCCTCATCACCACTTCAAGGGCGAGGTGGAATACACGGGCGTGCATACCTTTACGGGCGAGTACGGGAACGGAGCGATAGAGGATTTGTCCAGCGCGGAAGCTCCCGACGCCGTATGGACGGACAGGTACGGCTTTGTCCGTTTCGGTCTTGAAAAAGTAATTTATATAAATAAAAAATAATTCGGAGGAAACAATTATGAAAAAGAGTTTCGCTATTCTCTTGACAACTGCGCTCCTGGCAACGAGCGCGCTTGCGGGCTGCGGAAAATCGGGATCGGGGAATAAAATCCAGATCGTGGTGGACGGCGGCGGCGTGGCGGGAAATTACAACAGTTCCATCAGCATGACGCCCTCTCCCGCCAATCCCAATCCGTACAATCAGCTGGAGCTTCTCGCAAAAGAATGGAGCGACGCAAACGATACCTACGAAATCAAAATCAACCGCAATTCCATGAACGGTAACCGCGACACCATTCTCGGCTACCTTTCCACCTCCAGCGGCCCCGACATTATTTATCAGACGGGGACGACGATTGCGGAAGATATGGAAAAGAATTATTTCGTCGATATGACCGATTATCTGCAAGGCCCCAACAAATACGCGGAAGGTAACGAAAAATGGGCGGATCTGTACGATCCGCAGGAGCTGGAAGCCTCCCGCGCCCCCAACGGGAATTTTTATTCCGTGGGGATCGACCGCAACGTCGCGGGGGTCATGTACAACGAGGAAATCCTGACCGCCGCGGGCGTCGAGCTTCCCATCAAGACTTACGGCGAGTTTGTTGAGGCGCAGGATAAAATACAGGCGTATTCCGATTCCAACGGGCTGGAAATAATTCCTTATTCCATGGTCGATAATTGGTACGACATCGTGCTGGAAAGTAGCCTTTACGGAAGCCTGGCCGACGAATACGACGTTATCCGCAAAAACGGAATCGTCGATACGGAAGAACTTTGCCGCGCCTCGTATCTCGGAAAGTACAAAATCATGAACGGCTCCAACGTGGACGCGAGATATGAAGCCTATCTCAACCTTATGAAGCGCGCGCAACTGCATACGCCCGAGGGCTCGAAAGGAAACACTGCCGTCACCGAGTTCATGAACGGCAAGGTGGCTATGGTTTCCTGTCTCGGAAAGAGCATGGTGCAGGTGCAGCAGCAAAAGAAAGTTGAAAAGCTGGGCGTCATGGGCTATCCCGTGCTGACGCAGAGCGACATCGACGAATACTCGGGCGTGGCGGGCGTGACGATCGACGAAAGGGGCGTGCGCCGCGGCATTTCCGGTATCGGAACGGGCTGGTGGATCACGAACGCCGCGATGAAGAAAGGGACGGTGGAAGCCTGCGTCGATTTCCTGCAATTTGTCACCGCGCCTCAGAATAACGTCAAAATGGTCAACAAGCTCGGTTACGCGATTCCTCTCGATACCGAAGCGGCCGCCTCCGCGGACATGAACCCGCTGTTCGCCGATCTGATCGCGCAGTTCAACGAGGACGTGGAGAACGATTTCTTTGAATTTCACGTGTTCAATTCCTGGGGGATCATGGGCTTCGACTGCTGGAGCAATTTCGTCGTTCAGAGCGGGAACCTTTTCAAGGGGACGCCCGTTGCCGAGGTGGCGAAGTCGATCAACAGCCAGTTCCTTTCTTCAAAGGATTCTCAGATAGAAAAAAATAAGCAGAGCGGCGCCTGGGACGTTGATGGTTGGAGTTCGCTTTCCTGAATAAAGGAGCAAAGTAATGTTGAAAAGTTATAAAAAAAGCGATCTATTCGGTTATTTTTGGATACTTCCCGCTTTTTTGCTGATTTGCGTGTTCAGCGTATATCCCGCTTTGTCCGCTCTTCTTCATTCGTTTACGGAATGGGATCTGGTAAACGTCGAGTTTATCGGGATCGATAATTTCAAAAGATTATTTTCCGATAAAATTTTCTGGAAATCGTGCGGTAATCTGTTGATTCTGATGAGTACGGGGCTTGTATTGGGAAATCTCGCCCCCCTCACGCTTGCGGAACTGCTGCACAACCTGAAGAGCGAAAAATGGAGCAACGCTTATCGATTTATTTTCGTTATTCCCACGCTGGTACCCGGCATGGTGAATATGCTTATCTGGACGAAAATCGTGTTCAATCCTTTCCCGAGCGGATTGGTGAACAGCATTCTGGGCAGCCTTTTCGGGGCGAGCGCGAAAGGGTGGTATTTTGACGAAAATCTCGCGCTGCTTTCCATGGTGCTTACCGGCTTCCCGTGGGCGGCGGGAACGTCCTTCCTGATTTATCTGGCGGGACTCAACAATATTTCCGAATCCGTTTACGAAGCGCTCGACCTCGACGGAATCACTGCATGGAAACGCGTTTTCTATATCGATCTGCCGCTGTTGAAAAGCCAGATAAAATATTTCGTCATGATGGGGATTATCGGCGCAATGCAGAGCTTCTCCATGCAGCTGGCGTTTACGAAAGGCGGGCCGAATTACGCGACCACCGTTCCCGGATACTATATGTACGACAGGGCGTTTTTCGGCAGTGAATTCGGGTATGCCGCCGCGATCGGATTTTTCCTGTTCGTCGTTACGCTGATCGTCACCATCATCAATAATAAGTTTATGAAATCGACAGAGGAGGTTATGTGATGGAGCGTGCGGAACCTTACCGGAACGGCCTCAAAGAAAATAAAAGGGCGAAGCGAGACGCAGTGATACGGCAGGTTTGCGTGCATTTTGTCATTTTGCTGTTTCTGTTTTTCGTGGCGCTGCCCATTTGGTTTCTCGTCATAAAAAGCTTCAAATCTCCCGACCAGGAAATCTCTTCTCCCTTTTCTCTTTCGTTTCCGTTTTTTATGGAAAATTACAAATTGGCCTGGTTGTTCGTCAAGGATTATATTCTTAATACCGTGATTATAGCGATAGGCCAGACTTTCGGCGTGCTTGCCGTGTGTTCGATGGCGTCCTACGCGTTTATCAGATACAATTTTCCTTTCAAAAACGTAATTTTTATCATCATTCTCTCTTTCATGATGGTACCGGGGATGCTTACGCTCATTCCGCAGTATCAGATGGTCATGATTGCGTTTAATATGAAAAATTCCTATCTCGGCGTTATCCTGCCCGCTATTACGGGCGCGGTGCCCATGGGAATATTTCTGCTTAAAACTTTCTTTTCAGGCCTACCCAAAGATCTGTTCGAGGCGGCGGAGCTGGACGGCGCCTCGAAATTCAGACAGTATCTTACCATAGCCCTTCCTCTGTCCGTTCCCATTTTGGCTACGCTTGCCATTACGCAGGTGCTGGCGGCCTGGAACGATCTGCTGTGGCCGCAGCTGATTTTGCAGGACGAAGCGATGCACACGATCACTGTCGGCCTGGCGCCGTTCACCGAATCGTATTATAACAATTATCTTAGCCTCGGCGTACCTTTTGCGGGGTATGTGATCGTCAGTATTCCGCTTCTGCTCATTTTCTTTGCGGCGTCGAAACAATTTATCCGCGGTCTTACCAGCGGTGCGTTCAAAATGTAACCGAAAGGAGAAATCACAATGAAAGAAAAGAAAATTTTCCGTTTCTGTTCGCTGGCCCTCATCGGCGTTTTGGCGTTTGCCGCCGGCTGTTCTAAGCCGGAACCCCAAGAGGAATTGCCTGGTACGGAGGTCATACTGGACAGAAATATGCAAAACGGGGTGGATGTGCTCGGCACAGTTTCCATAGAGGATCTGGGGAAAGTCACCTATCAGTTCCGTTATCTCGACAGCGTTCCCTCCGATGCCGTCAGCCTTTGGAAGCTCGGACAGTGGGGTACGAAATTCGGCCTTGCGGACACGGGCGAAGAATCGCAGGACGGAGACAATTACATACTGAAAGACGATACCAAAGAATTTATCGTAAATCCGAAAACAGGCCAATACAGCTTAAATTGCAACACGCAGAAAGAATATCCCGTGCCTAAGCCCTACGGAGCGGATTGGCTGCACTTTATCACGATCCAGAACGTTTCGGATATCTCGAGAATTTCCGAAATGGAAAATATTTGGATGGATCTGGATTTTTCCATTCCGTATTGCGAAAATCTGATGAGCGAAGCGGAGTTCGATAAGGATCTGCACACCGCCCTTTTCCAATGGGTGTTCGTCGTCAAAAACTGCAATCCCGATTCGTTCGATTACAATCAGTATTTCTGGATGAACATTCCCCTGTACGACGGAAGAAGCCTTTCGGACGAATTGTGGAAGACGTTTAAGGAAAGCGCGTTTCTCGATTACGGCAAAGAAGATAAGTCGAGTACCTTTATCTACATGGCGCCCAGCGACGGTTATCTGACGGAGGAGGGCGTGGAGGTAGGAAAGAGATACCGTATCACCCTCGATCTCATTCCTTATCTCGAAAAGGCTCTGACGACAATTCAGCAGCTCGACGAGAACAAAAACAGCGATTTCCCGCTTCTGCTCAACACCACTATGGACGATTTGTGCATCAATCAGTTTTATATCGGCTGGGAAGTCCCGGGGACGTTTAACTGCGGGGCCACCATTTACAAAAACAGTTTGCTTTACAATAAAATATGAATCCCGCCGACGGCGACAGCCGGGGATAAAAAAATGAGAAAGGAGAATTCAGAATGAGAAAACTTGCGGCAGTATTCTTGTCTGGGATATTATTACTGCTTATGGGGTGTACGAATACCGAAAAACCCGGCGAAGCATCGGGCGGAGAAAAAAATCTTCTTCCGGATAACTGTTTCGAGCAGGGATTTATTCTTACGGGCTTTGACAGCCGTCCCGAATACAATCAAAGACATATCGGCGAAATAGACTACGGAGAAACGGGTCTCGAGCCGATATGGAGAATCGGGCAGTGGGGCTGCAAAAAAAATCTGGTAGATGCCGTATATACGCAAGAGGACGGCATGGACGTGTTCCGCGACGGTAGCAAGGAGCTTAAGGTAAACCGCTCCACGGGCGCATTTACGCTAAATTGCAACGCGGAGGCCGACGGAGTGTATGCGGACGGCCCGAGAAAGGAAAACGAGCCTTGGATTCATTTTATCCTGGAGGTTCCTCAGTTCTCCCAATACACGATGTTGAAAGATATCGACTATTTGACGTTCTATCTGGAATTTCAGCTCACGAAAGGGGTAAACCAGTGCGGTGCGGGATACAATCCCGGCCTCCATTCGTCGATGTTCCTTTGGTACGTCACGATAAACGACATTACGAAGCCTTCCGATTATTTTTGGTTCGGTCTTCCCATCTATGACAATCGCAGCGACTATTCGCCCGAATTTGCGGCGCAGGACGGCGGAAAAGAGGATTCGACCGGCGCGTTTATCTTTAATCCCGCAGGGAATACCTTTTTGGATATGCCCGTCAAGCCGGGCAATCACAACATTCTTTCCCGCGATATGCTTCCCGTGATACGTCATGCCTTCGAGCTTGCGCAGTCCCGCGGGTTTCTGAAAAACACGAAATACGAAAACCTCGGCATCACGAGCATGTATATAGGCTGGGAGCTCCCCGGGACATTCGACGTGGGCATGGACGTAAACAATATGAAGCTTCTTGCCGGAAAGGCAAATAAATAACGTAAGGAGGATATATGAAAAAACAAAAAAACTCTTTTATGCGGTCTCTTATGCGTGTATGCGGTCTCTTATGCGTGTGCGCGCTGGCGGCGGCGAGTTTCGCTCCGAATTTTGCGTATGCGAGTGCGGAGAACTCGGCGGGGATAAAGGACAGCGACTTTTTCCAGCCCGCTTCGGGCGTTACGGCGCAGCCTTCGGAGGATATAGCCCTCACGGATATAACCATGCCCTACACGGCGGACGGCTGCGTGTATTACGGTACGGAGGGAACGGCGTTTCCCGCCGATATGTCGTCGTTTAGATGGAATCTGACGATCAATCAGCTGGCGGCAGGTCAGTCGTTTACGATTTCTTTCCTCAAAGACGCACAAAAGCGTCCGTTCGACGGAGCAGTGGGGGTGTCTTTCGTATTTGAAGCGTTCAGCAAGGGCGTTTTAAGGCTGTATATTCTCGACGCCGCGGACGGGAGCCTGCTTCAGGAAATGATCGATACCGATTCTCAATGGGCGTATCAGAAAGACGGCACTTTCCCCGAAGATTATCCAAAGGACCCCGAAGCGGAGGAAGGACATTCGCACGGCATGGTGGGACGTCTCACCTGCGCGAATGCGATCGGACAGACTTTGCAGTTTGTCAACATGGTGGATTCCGCCAGCTTCGGCGGCACGACGAACCGACCCGCCGTTACGACGGGCAACTCTTTGGGTACCACTGTTCCCGGCGAGATATTCACCAACCGCGACATGAAAATCAACAATCTCGTCCTGGCGCTTTCCGCCGGAGGCCAAAACGGTACGACGGGGCCGGAAACGGAGTTGTCCTTCACGGTATCCACGCCCGCCGATAAAAAGACCGTGGCATACAACAGCAGCGTAAGCGGGGTAAAGACGAGCATTTCCGCGATGGTCGCGTCTTCGGAAAAAGCCGCGGCAGGGACGCTTCCCGCGGACGAATACTTTGCGATGAAAGAGGAGTTTGCCGCGGTTGACGTTTCCGCACTCCGTCCCCGCGATAAATTTATTCAGCAGAAAAATCTCGATAAAATCTCGGGAAATCTTTCTTTGACGGCAGAGAAGCTGGCGGCGGTGCTGGGCAGCGTAACGGCTTACAGCGCCGCGCTGAACGAGCTGAAAAATCTTGCCGACGTTACGCAAACGAAGATAGAAGCCGCCAAAGCCGCAAAAAAAGAATACGAGCAAAATTCCGCCTTCGTAAAGTATCTCGAAGGAGAGAAGCTCGAAGAGGTGGAAGCGCTCATTGCGGCGTTGGACGAATCCCTTCTGCTCAGGGGCGAGCTGCATTTGCAGATATGCGTTTACGAAGAAAAGACGTCGGCATTTTCCGCCGCGCCTTCCTCCGCGACGCCCGAACAAATTTACGAGGCGGAGCTTGCGAAGCAGGCGATCTCTCTTTCCGCGCTGGATAAATTGAGCGCGGAGGATAAAACCGCGTTTGAAAACAGAATCTCGGCGTGCGACAAAAAAGTGGACGAAGCCCGCCGCACCAACGCCTACGACGTGGAGGCATATAAAATCAATCTGTACAAGGCGTCGGTGGCAGAACTCGGCGCGGACGCGTCCGTAGCAGATTTCAACCGCGTTTACGGAGAGCGCCCCGAATTAAAGCTCGACGACATAATGCCCTCCGACCGCGAAGCGCTGGAAGAACTGCTGGCGGCCGCCGATAAAGCGCTCGGCGAAAAAATCGTGCTTTTGATGGAAAAATGGTATTCCGATTACAGCGCAAAGACGGACTTTTTGGACGACCTTTCTTCCCTGACGCAGAAAAAGATAGACGAAGCGGAGAGCGCGGCTTATGCAAAAGAGGATTTCGATGCGCTTTTGGAGATTTCCGATAAAATCGGCTATGATATTTCCTCCGTCGTCGAAAATCTGGAAGAATGCGACCGCAAAGTAAAAGCGGCGAAGGTAAGAATCCTTGTCACGGAATACTCCGCCGCGGCGAAAGGAGAGATAACCGACCTTGCGTCGATGAATTTTGCCTACGAAAAATATCTTGCCGTTGCGGAAGCCGATACGAAACTTTTGTCCGCAGAGGAGCTCGCCGCGTTTGACTCGATGAAAGCGGAAGCCGATTCTGCGTACGAGGAGAAAGCGCTGGAGCTGATCGGCGCGGCGTTGGAGGAATTTGAAGCCTCCGTCGCCGTGGAGGATCTTTCGGCCGTGGAGGCCCTCAGAAACGCGAAAGCGAAGCGCGCGGCCGTTCCCGATCTGAAATACCTCATCGTCGAAGAAGACAGGGGCGAGTTTGCGGGACGCTACGAAGCGGCCGACGAAAAGCTGAAGGCGGAGCCTCTTTACTATGTCGAGACCACGGGGACGAGCTGGACTGCTTCCGAAACGGAAGACGGAATCCGTCTCGACAATAAGCTGGGCGAGCAAAACAACTGCGACGGCCTCGCGCTCATTCAGGACCCTCTCGATATCGACGGCTTCGATTTCGCTTTCGACTTTACAAAAATCGGCCGGATATGGCGGGGCGAGGTGGACGGTAAATATCCCCAAAGCATTTACGTTATGAACATTCTTAACGCGGCGGGGAAAAATAAGGACGAGGCGCAGGGCTTCTCCGTCTATTTCTTCCTCAATCAGATGGATCAGATCGAAGTCAATGTATATGCCCCCAATAGAGACGGCAACGCCGTCATGCTGGCGCAGGGCGTAATAGAAGGCGTTCCCGTAACGGCGGAGCCCTATCAGCCGATCACCGTCCGCGTCCGCGTGGAGAAAAAAGCGAGCAACTATACGCTTTGGGTCAATTCTCTGTCACTCAACATTTACTACCGCGATTTTATCAATCCCGCAGAGGATAACCCCGCATATATGCCCGAATTCGGCGTAGGGGACGAAATCGGAGAAAACATCTTCCGCGGCGGCAAGGCGTACGTTTCCTTTGTCGTGTTCGCCGAAAGCCTTACCCCCGAAGAACGCGAGTCGGCGATTACCATTCGCATGATCGGAGACAAAACGTTCGGCGGATACGTTCCGCCGGTATATACGGTTTCGGTGGAGCTCGTTTCGGGACCCGCCAAGACGGAATATAAAAAGGGCGAAGCGTTCGATAAGACGGGCATTAAAATGACGGCGCTTCTTTCCGACGGCACTACGGTGGAAATCCCTCTGGATAAAATCAAGGTGCTGGGCTTTACTTCCACGTCCAAGGGCACGAAAAACGTTACGCTCAGCTATACCGACGACAGCGGCGTCACGCTTACGAAGGTAATCAAGGTGACCGTGGTCGATGACGAAGCTCCCGCGCCGGCTCCCGCAGAAGGCCCGAATAAGGGGCTGATTATCGGGCTGAGCGTCGGCGGCGGGGTTGTCCTCGTCGGCGCGGCCGTTGCGGTTGCGTTTGTCTTGAAGGCAAAGAAAAAGAAGAACGATAAGTGATAAATGTTTTCCGCATACGGGCGGAAGAAGCTCGTATGCGGAAAGTAAAAAAATATATAAAAGGTGGAATGTATGAAGAAAAAAAGCGTTAAATTGTTGATCGCGTGCCTGCTCTCCTGTGCGGGCGTCGCCTCTGCCGCCGGCGCGGCGGGGAGCGTAATGTCCGTAAAGGCCGCTTCGGGCGTGGCCGAGAACGCGCCTTTTTACGACGGGCCGATGTGTTCCGATAAGAGCAGCGTGACCAAGCGCTCCGACGGCAGCTACGCGGTCTCTCAGATGACGGGCGGCGGCGGAACCCGGCTCTTTTACGGCGATTATGTGTCCGGGGGCGCGGAAAATGCGTACTTACTCGATCTGACGGATACGGAGATTACTTTTTCCGTAGATAGCCTGGCTGCGGGCCAGGGAATAGAGCTCGCGTTCATGTCGTTCAGACAGAACGGAGACATGTACCCTATGCAGGGGTACGGACAGGGATTCAGCGTACTGCTCGCCGACGACCCCAGCGGCGGAAATAATACGGGCTTTTGCCCCAGGGTTTCTACGTTTTCTCTCGACGGCGGCTACTCGCCCTATACTACGACAGGCAACGATTATCTGGTATATAACAATACCTCTCCTCGCGATTCCTACCTCGAAAAGGACATGAAGCTGCATATCTTCGCGGGAGAGGATAAACTGAACATAGAAATCGATTGGGTGCGCGACGGAAACAACGGCGCGGCTTACGATTACCGTGCGGAGCTTCCTTTGAACGTTCTGCCCGTTACGGGAGATTATGCGTTCGATTATACGAAATCCTATTTCATGATCGGGAACAGCGGCGCCGGCATGAATATGACGGTGGAGGATATTTCCGAGCCTGCGACAAACGCGTATTATGAAAAGTACGGCGGAAAATATCATAATTCCGCGCGCTATACCGAAGAATACCGTATTGCGGCAAACGCGCTGGGCGGAGAGACTGCAACGGGCGCGGACGTAAAGGAATACTATTATACCGAGATGAATTTCTTGGGCGTCGATCCGAGCGGCATGAGAAAGAGCGACCGTTACGAATACGACGCGGCAAAGAGCATTTCCACGGCGGGCTTCGACGAAAAAGCGCTGGCGCTCAAAGAGGAAGTATTTGCCGGATATACCGTCGATTCCGATATTACGAACGAGCGCGACGCGATCGGAGCGTTTGCGTTTTATACGAAATTTTCCGATCGGCTGACGGAATACGAGGCAATCGCAAATCATATCCGCGAGGCCTTGTCCGAAAAGGATTTCGGACAGAAAGCGGTAGAGGCTTCCATCGCCGGATTTTTGGAAAAATATTCGGCGGCGGTACGGGAGAACTATAAGCCCGCGCTGGCGGATTATGACAAGGTTCTGAAAGAGTACGCTGCGCTTTCCGCGTTTGCAAAGGGCATGGTAAGCAACTATGCCGCTCTGGAAAGCTGGAAAGAGGAAACGCTCGTCGAAATGAAGGGACTGTATTATTCGACGGAGGGAAGCTATTTCACCAACGAGTACGACTATACGGAAGAAGACGGAAAAGGCTCCGTCACGAAGTGTTATGCGGGCGCGGTGAGGAATGAGGACGGAAGCACCAAGCTGCTTCTTTCCGACGATACGACGAACCGTCTCGTTTACGGTACGGATATAAAGGACGGCAAATGGACGGATTACGCGGTGAACTTATCCGATTTTGAAATGAAATTCACCGTCGATTCCAGCGCAGCCAACGCGAGGTTCGCAATCAATTTCGTATCGCATCGTTCCGCGCTTCCTTACGGCGACGAGAGCAATCCCGGGCTTTCCCTGTTCTTCCGTATGGGATTTGACGGACCCGGTTCCGCCGGCGTTGCGCTCACGGAAACCAAGGGCGGGATTTATCCCAACAGCAATCCGGACACGCCGGCTCTGGAGGGCTTTACCAACGACTGGGGCGGATTCGGTTCGTTGAAATGCGCCGAAGGCATCGTCGGCAAAACGATTACCGTGCGCATGGCGGCGGAAGAAGCGGGCGTCAGGCTCACCGTTTCCGCGGAGGGGAGTGCGGACGCTTCCATTCTGCTTACGAACGAATACCTGGCAGCCGTATTTGCTACGGAAAAGGGCGCGATCGATACGTCCAAGCTTGCGCTTACGTTCAGCGTGGGCGAGGGCATGGAGTCGTATAGCGGAAACAGCGATATCGAACTGACGGTTAAGCAGATCAGCGACGAATACGCCGATTTTACGCGCGAATTGTTTGCGGATTTTGAAACGTACAAGTCAAGCATAGCCGCGCTTTCGGGCAAAACCTCGCTCACCTTCGACGAAATTCGGAGCATAAACGCAAAGTCGGAAAATATCGCCGTTAAGGAAGGGCTTCTCCGCCGCTACGAAGCAGAAAAGCTGGCGGCGAAAAAAGCGGAGCTCAGCGCCGAAGATCTTTCGAAAATCGACGTCATGGCGATCGATTATTTCAAGGGCCAGATGAATGCGCTGGCCGGAGTCACGCCCGATAACTATATCGAGAAAAGGACTGCGCTTACGAAATTTGAGGAGCAATGGAAGGTCGTCACTGCCTCTCAGAAAGAGCTTTATGCGGAGTGCGCGGACGCCGTTGCCGCGGTCGAGGCCGATATCGCGGGCTGCGGGCTTGCGAAGGGCGTGATCGACGATATCGCGGCGCTCGTCGCAAAAACTCCTCTGCCGGCTACGATAGAAACTCTGCGTGAGGAATACGCGGCGCTTAAAGTCCGTTACGAGGGGTTGGCGGAGAAGTATAAGGCCCAGGTGACAAACGGCGACGACTTTACGGCGTACGGCGAGCTTCTCGACGCTTACGATCCCGCTCAGTCCGTGGAAAACGCGATCGAAAAGCTGTTCGTGGATTACGCCACGATCAACAGCTCCAATAAGAACGAGGCGAAAGAGGCTCTTGCGGCGGTTCGCTCGGCTTACGAGGAACTGACGGAAAGCCAGAAACAGGAAGTTTCAAACTTCGCAAAAACGGACGAATTCGAAGAGAAAATCGCGGCGTTCGAGCAGAGCCAGATCGACTATTCCGTAGCCGCGGCATTCGACCGGGAAGTGGTTGAAAAAACGGGGCTTTATGCGGAAATCACTGCCGAAAATAAGGCGGCCGCGCTTGCCGACGTCGCCGCGCTTAAAGAAAAGTACGAGGCTTTGACGCAGGCGCAGAAGGATTTCTCCGAGAAATATTCTCTCGTCGGGGAACTCGAGGAAAAAATTTCGGCGTTTGAAGCGCAGCAGACGCTTAAGGAAGCCGCGGAAGCCGTGGACGCGCTCATCGCGGGCATCGGCAGGGTAGAAAATACTTCGGCTTGCAAAAATAAAATCGACGCGGCTCGCGCGGCTTACGACGCTTTGAGCGCGGAAGCGAAAGCGCTGGTATCCGGCCTTTCCGCGCTGGAAAAAGCGGAAAGCGACTACGCCGCATTGCAGGAGAGCTCGGAAGGCTCCGAAAGCGGAAGCTCGTCGAAGGCCGATTCGGGCTGCGGAAGCTCGATCGGGGCGCTCGGCGGGTTGATGGCGACCGCGGTTTTGGCTGCGGGTGCGGCTTTGGCTGCGAAGAAGAAATCCGACGATAAATAAAATATGCATAAGCATGCGCCGTCGCAGTCTATGGCGGCGGCGCGTCCTTAAAGGAGAACAGAATATGTTGAGAAAAACGGCTTTGGCCGCGGCGGTTTTGCTGGCCTGCTGCAGCGGGTTGACCGCCTGCGGAAAGGACGGGGAGACGAGCGGGGAAAAAGACTATTCTCTCTGGGATTTTTCCGCGCTTTCGGCGCAGGTCCCCGAGGTGCGCGAAGCGGGATATTCTTATGACGGCGGCGAAAACATCGAAGGAATCTATTTTACGGGTGCGGAATATAACGGCGAGAAAACGGAAATTTTTGCCTATCTCGGCGTTCCCGAAACGCAAAAACCCGCCGACGGCTATCCCGCCATGGTATTGGTGCACGGGGGGCTGGGTCAGGCGTATGCGGATTGGGTAAAATTATGGACGGACAGGGGTTACGTCGCCCTTTCTCTGTCCGTGGACGCGAATTACACGGACAGCGCCAATAAGGCGGCGGCAAACCCGAAAGGCGGGCCGAATATTTCCGTTACCGCCGCGGATATGACAAATCCGAAAAACTCTTGGGAATATATCAGCGTGGCGAACATTATCGCCTGCAACAATATTCTCCGCGGACGCGATGACGTGGACGAGTCCAATATCGGAATCACGGGGATTTCCTGGGGCTCCTATCTCACCTGCATAACGGTCGGGGTGGATAATCGCTTCAAATTCGGTATTCCCGTTTACGGCGCGGGATACATGGACGAAGATCCCACCAGCGAGCTTGCGGGCGTATTTGCCATGGACGACGCGGCTTTGAATATTTATCGCGAGCGTTTCGATCCCGCGGCGTATATGAAAAACTGCGAAATTCCGCTCATGTGGTTTGCCGGCGCAAACGATTTTGCTTTTTCTCTCGCCTGCAATCAAAAATGCGCAGACTTGAACAAGGGAAAAAATTTCTTTTCCTGGCGAGACAGGCTGACGCACGGACAGCAGCCGGGCGACGGCTCGGGCTTGCCCGAAATATTCGATTTTGCCGATTATCAGGTTTCGGGCGCCGAAATGCTTCGCGCCGATGAAGGAACGTTCGAAAACGGAACCATTTCCCTGAACGTTTCCGGGGCGTCGGGAAAAATCAAGGCGGAGCTTTTCTGGTCCTCCTATCCCCTGGAATATTGGCACGATTCGGGAAACGTATGGACGCGCGGGGAAGCCGCGTGCGAAAACGGTAAAGTTACCGTTTCCGTCCCCGAAGAAGCGTTGTTCGCCTTTGTAAAGGTGACGGACGAGGACGGCAGCGTCGTGTCGAGCAGATGTTTTTCGTTCTGATAACGGCGGGCTGCCCTGCTTTGGAGAAATCGTTATGTACTGTATCGGATTGGACATCGGCGGCACGAAATGCGCCGTATCTTTGGGACGGCTCGGCGAAAAAATAGAAATAGCGGAGCGATACGAGGTGCCTACGTTATCCTCGCCGGAAGCCACTTTGGAAAAACTGTCGGGCGAGACGGAAAAATTTTTGAAAAAAGCGGAAATAGAGGCGATCGGAATCAGCTGCGGCGGGCCTTTGAACAGCGAAAAGGGCGTGATTCTCACGCCGCCCAACCTTCCGGGCTGGCACGGTTTTCCCGTTGCGGAGTACCTCGAAAAGAGGTACCGCGTCAAGGCGTTTTTGCAAAACGACGCAAACGCGTGCGCTTTGGCCGAATGGAAATACGGCGGCGGCAGGGGTGCGTCGAACATGATTTTTCTCACCTTCGGCACCGGACTCGGCGCGGGGCTTATTCTCAACGGAAAGCTGTACGAGGGCGCCAACGGAAACGCGGGCGAAGCGGGGCATATCCGCCTTGCGCCGAACGGACCGTTCGGTTACGGGAAATACGGATCGTTCGAAAGCTTTTGCAGCGGCGGCGGAATCGCGGGCTTGGCCGAGGTAATGGCAAGACGCCGCAAAAAGCTTCCGCAATGTATCGTAGAAGAGGGCGGCAGGATAACGGCCAAACAGCTTGCGGAACGGGCGTTTGCGGGAGACGCTTTTGCAAAGCGGGTATTTGCAAAGAGCGGAGAGATGCTGGGCCGAGGCGTGAGTATTCTCATCGATCTTTTCAATCCCGAAAAAATCGTGCTCGGCGGCGTGTTCATGCGTTCCCGCGAGCTATTGGAGCCCGCGATGTACGAGACGATCGAAAAAGAAGCGCTGCCCGACTGTTATCGTGTGTGCAAGATCGTACCTGCGGAGCTGAAAGAAAACATAGGAGACTATGCGGCGCTGTGCGTCGCGGGGAGCAAAAGATGAAAGAAGAAACGATGAATATTCTAAAGGCTTTGTCGCGGCGCTTTCCCTCTTTGCAGCCTTTGGAAGAATCGATCGCGCTTGCGGCGGAGCTTATAAGGGACTGTTTTTTGTCGGGCGGTACGTTATATCTTTGCGGAAACGGCGGAAGCGCCGCCGATTGCGAGCATATCGCGGGCGAACTTCTGAAAAGCTTCAAGCTTTCCCGTCCTTTGCCCGGGAAATTCAGAGAAGCGCTCCTTTCCATGGGCGAAGACGGCAGGCGGGTCGCGGAGAAAACGGAAGGCGGGCTTCCCGTCGTATCCCTTTGCGGGCATCCTGCTTTTGCCACGGCTTACGCCAACGATAAAGACGCGGCGTTCGTCTATGCCCAGCAAATCTGCGCGCTGGGAAGGGACAAAGACGTGCTCCTGGCCGTTTCCACTTCGGGCAATTCCGTAAACTGTCTGTATGCCGTGCTTGCGGCAAAAGCGAAAGGCATGAAAACCGTATTGCTTACGGGCGGGATGGGCGGCGCGATCGGGAAGCGTGCAGATCTTTCCCTGATCGTACCCGAAAAAGAAACCTATCGGGTACAGGAATTACATCTGCCCGTGTATCATTGTATTTGCGCCATGCTGGAAAACGAATTTTTTTCGTGAGTTGCGGCGCGGAATCATATCATTAAAAAGGAGAACTGAAAGATGAAAACGATAAAGGACAAGTATCTGGTGGTAGGCGCGGATTTCGCGGGGTATCCGCTGAAAGAAGCGGTGGTGGCGCATTTGAAGGCAAAGGGCTGGAAAATCACCGATCTCGGCGTTACAGCCGAAAGCGATCCCGACGATACGGAAAATATGTTTCACCGCGTGGGGCTTAGAGTGGGAAGTAAAATTTCGGAGGGCGAATTTGAACGCGCGCTCATCTTCTGCGGAACGGGAATGGGAATCCATATCGCGGCAAGTAAATGCCCGCACGTTCACGCGGGGGTGGTAGAGAGCGTTCCCGCGGCGCTGCGCGCGATCACGGGCAACGGAGTAAACGTTCTCGCGATGGGTGCGTTTTATGTAGCGCCGCAGATGGGCTGCGATATTGCGGACGCATACCTGAACGCGGAGCTCGGCAGCGGTTACGAATGGTGGCATAATTTTTACGAATTTCATAAGCTGGCGATAGACGAGCTGGAAGCTTTCGATTACGAAGCTTATAAAAAGAACGGTTTCAAAATGGAGCATCTCAACGACTATCCTTTGAAGTTAGAGACTAAGGACTGAAAAGAATCGGGCGAACCTTATATATGCACGCTTTTAGGCGAATGATAGTTTTGAGGGCGGGTGCGTCGCATACAGGAAAGATGTTAGCAGCACAGAAATTTCTTGTTTCAAGATAAGCGCACGCCTAATGCTCATTTACAATTTTTAGGACAATAAAAAAAGGAAGCCTTTCATCCCCCCCCCATTGTTTGTAGATTAAAAATTGAATTATCGATATTAAAACGCATTTTTTCGCCTATCTTCGTTTCTAATATCGAAAAAATAGTGTCCCCAATCTCCAAGCCCAGGAAAAATTGCCGTTGTTTTACCGTGAAACGTCGCGGACGGTGATTGAAACACCTATTGAAATTCGAACCCACGAGGTTTAGACGGCAATAGGTGTTTTCTTTTATCCTTTATAAATAAAGGTTTTCAGCGATTTATCTTTCCGTTTTTATATAGACGTTAAAAACAAAAAAGTTCAAAATAGAAACCGAAAAAAGGAAAAGAACAGTTTCTGAATTTCTTTGTGTATCAGCGTTCATCTTACAAAGTCGTCTGTTTATATATTATAATTTATATGGCTGATAAAGAGATTGCAAGATGATTTAATATTAAAAATAGAAATAGACTGTGCTGGTTCGATACGCACTGAAAAATTCTAAAAAAATCTTTTTTTATGGAGAACAAGGCAGGGGCCAAAAAGTCCCTGCCTTGTAAAATCCACCGGCTATGCCGGTGGTGGAAAGCTTTAGCTTCATGCATTCGTGCACTATACAAAAAAGCTCCTTTGCGCTAAACTATATGTGAGGCTTTGGGCCACGCATAAGCAAAGTACAAAGGAGGACGTTAAGATGAAAAATCAAGATAACGCCACATATAGTTTAGCACAAGGTAAATATCCTTGGGGATTAAATTAAGCAATAACAAATAGCAAGTTCGTAGAGGAAAGGAGTTGGATTATTAACTCCTTTTTCTCTTTATTGAGTGTATTTTACCAAAACATAGCTGTTGTAGCATTGATCGATTAGTATCAAATTCAAAGGGAGATAAATTTTTAGTAGGGGAATAGATTAACCCATAGCGATACTTTTGAGGTAAGTTCTCATAGTGGACACCTATTAACTTTAATGCGAGGATTACTGCTTCAGAAGTATGTAATTTGTAGTCAATGTGATTTTCGGCTTTGAGTTGCATTAGGTATTTGTCAATAGCGTACGCTTGTCTTGCCAAAAAATAATCTATTACTTCGTTCTTATCCAAATGAATTATGCGACCATCGAATACCCAATCTTTATTTTGCAAATCCAAATTATTCTTTTGAGCATTTCTGTAAAATATTAAAGAAAGTTTCCCAGATGATAGAGAAAGTAATTTTTCAATTCGATTATTCTGACTATTACTATTACACCCACCTCGTATTAGTATGGAGATTTCGTCGCTAAAAGAATATCCGAATATTACGTTTTGAGTTGATTTGCAAAACTCATTGAAGGTTTCTTCCATTGTATCAAAAAATGGTTTGTTTATTGCTTGATGGTCTATTTTGAAAGCCGCCGTCATGTCTTTGCCGTCAAAGCGGATGATATAATAATTGCCCTTTTCTAACTTCAAATTATATTGTTCTTCTTTTTGTTTAAGCGGTTTATACTTTTCTTGTGCGTATCCATAACTGTATTTTTCTTTTGCCATAATAACTACCTCAGTCAATCACGCCCATAAATTTGAGCATATTGTAAGCCGATTGTTTTTTGGCTTCTTTGACTCGGCTACCTGTTCCGTCAATCCAACGATTATTCAAATAGCAACGAACAGTAAAGGTATGGCTGTTGTCTTCGTGAATTTCATCGTTGATTGTTTCGTAATACGAGAACGAGTTTGTAGAAGATTACCGTAAATGCTCGGCAAAGGAAAGTGCAAGCCTATTGATTGCTGCTAAGAGCGAAATCAAGAAAGCGGAGAACAGACTTTTTGAGATAGAGCGGATAATAGTAAAGCTCTACGAAGAAAAGGTTTGCGGAACAATGCCCGAAGAACGGTTTAACCTTCTTGCCCAAAACTACGAAGCCGAGCAATGCGAGTTAAAGCAAAAGGTAGAAATGCTCAAAACAAATCTTTCGTCTACCGAGGAAAGCGAAAAGAACATAGCAAAGTTTATTGCCATCGTCAAAAGCTACACCGAAGTAACCGAGCTTACGCCCGGAATCTTAAATAGCTTTATAGACAAGATATTCATAGGCGCACCGTCGAGAATAGACGGAAAGCGGAAACAAGACGTGAAGATTGTCTACAAACTTGTAGGCGCGGTGAATATACCGCAGTAATAAAAAAGTGTGATTGCCTTGGGGATAATATAAAAAATCCCCAAGGACAATTGGCACACACGACATGGAAATGTCAATACCATATGGTATTTAATCTTGGGGAAAACTAAAAAATAAAAATAGAAACAGCGAGTTCGTAATGTAAAGAGTCTGGAAACGGGCTCTTTACTTGTTTTCAGAAGAATCATTATGCTCACACATACTTTGTGCTTGATTTTGTTGTCAAAATATGTTATAATAAAATAAAAATTATCAAAAGGTCGCAAACGAATGAAAAACAAAGAAATTACCGTATTGGATCAGGAAATACATATCAATAAAAACGATTATTTCTCTTTAACCGATATTGCGCGATATAAAAATTCCGAAGCCCCCGCCGACGTCGTTAAAAATTGGTTGAGGCGCAAAGATACGATAGAGTTTATTGGTTTGTGGGAAAAATTGAATAATCCGAATTTTAACGTGGTCGAATTCGACCAGTTTAAAAATGAAGCCGGACACAATTATTTTACACTATCCCCTAAAAAATGGATAGATGGCGTAAATGCTATTGGTATCATTTCAAAAGCAGGCAAATACAATGCAGGCACTTATGCGCACAAAGATATTGCCTTACAATTTGCATCTTGGATTTCGCCCGAAATCAATTTATATATTATCAAAGAATTCCAGAGACTCAAAGCGAACGAGCAAAAGCAACTTGGCTGGACGGTGAAACGCGAACTGGCGAAGATAAACTACCGTATTCATACTGATGCAATTAAAGATAATATCATTATTCCGCTTGAAATTTCAAAAGAGCAAGCGTCTTTCGTTTATGCAAACGAAGCCGATGTTCTGAATGTTGCCTTATTTGGTATGACCGCGCGTGAATGGAGAGATAAAAACCCTGATAAAAAAGGTAATATTCGCGATTATGCCGAAGTGTCGCAACTTGTATGCCTTTCTAATCTTGAAAACCTGAACGCATATCTAGTAGAACGCGGATTAAGTCAACCGGAACGACTTATTGAACTGAATAAAGCGGCGATCCGTCAAATGAAAGTTTTGGCGGAAGAGACGCCAAACTATCTGACGGTACGGACGAAAAATGAGGTGTAATATGAAATTCTCCGAAAAAGTAAAATATGCAAGAATGAAACTTCTTTTAACGCAAGAGGCGTTGGCTAAAGAACTTGGTGTATCCTACGCTACAATTTGCCGCTGGGAAAAGGATAACCGCGAACCGCAAATTGTTTCGCAGGGCAAATTCTACGCCTTTTGCGAAAGTAAAGGAATTACGTTTGATGACTAAGGAAGAAAATAATGGCTAAAAAAATATTTGTTTCGTATTCGTGGGATAATGAAGAACATAAAAAGTGGGTGGCACGGCTAACAAACGATTTGCGTTCAAAATATGGTTTTGAGGCTACTTGTGATACAATTCGCGGTGATGGAGAATTGGATACTATGATCGTTGATGGTATCACAAAAAGCGACAAAGTTATTGTGATTATCACACCTGACTATACTTATAGGGCAGACAATCGTATTGGCGGAGTTGGAAAAGAAACAAAACTCTTATATTCTCGATTTTTTAAAGATTACAAAAGTATAATTCCTGTTTTAAAGGAAAAAACGAAAACTCCTGCCTATTTAGAATCCGTTCCCTACATAGACTTTACGGTTGGTAATTATAACGTCAATTTAAATGAACTGGCAAAAAGATTAAATGACAAAACTGTCTATGAAGCGGCAAATGTGTCTGATAATCCAATGAAAGCGGATGATTTTGATCTTATCCCTGATTTAAGAATTAACGATCCGAATGCCGAAGAAAAGTTTTTAAATGATGAATTTGAAGAAACAGATAAACGCGTCTTGTCTTTGTTGAATTTAACGCAAAAACAATATCCCGCATTTCAATACAAAAGAGAAATAAAAACAGATACCGTGCCTTCTAATAGCGCTCAATTTATAAACGGACAATTCGTCAGAGATGAAAATCAGTATCGTGTTGTTACATATAAAGTAAGTTTTAACAGGAATACAGGCTCTGTAAGGTTTTGGTTGAGCGACAATAGCGATGGTGGCTTCGGAAAAGGTATATTCGGACTTTTTAATGAGAGTTATATGCAAAGTGGTTACAATAGTTTTAATTTCGGGGCAACAGTTAATCGTTCAGGCAAAACGCTGGAATTAAGTGCTTCTATGATATATTCGCAATCCCCTGTAAAAAACGGATCTCAGTTGGGAGAGTATATATTCAAGAACTTAATGGAACGCGTAAAATCTTAACAAAATTTCAATTTGAAAATTTATAAGACGATAAATTTTACCCGCAAACTTCCGATAATAAAAAATTATCGGAACATAACGATTCAAGGAGGAGTAAATGAGCATTTTAGATAAAAAGCAAATGACCGAAGAAGATATAAAATTAAACTTCATCACACCGGCGATAAAGGCAAAAGGCTGGGACGGCAAAATCACGATGGAAACGAAAATTACCGACGGACGAATCAACCTGAAAGGTAATATCGCTTCCAGAGAAGCACCGAAAAAAGCCGATTATATTTTGTATCTTAATAGTGCAAACCCGCTTGCCGTGGTGGAAGCAAAGGATAATAACCACAGCATTTCTTTCGGTATGCAACAGGCAAAATTATACGCTGAAATGCTCGACGTAAAATTTGCATACAGTTCCAACGGCGACGGTTTTCAGGAATTTGATTTTTTAACCGGCGTTGAAAGAGAAATTTCTCTTGAAGAATTTCCTACTCCCGATGAATTATACGCAAGATACAATGCCGAAATAAACGACGGTAGCGGGTTGTCAAAGACGGAATTGTCCTTTATCAATCAACCGTTCTATACAAGTCAGACGACATATCCTCCGAGATATTACCAAAGAAACGCCGTAAACCGCACATTGGACGCAATCGCAAAAGGCAAAAATCGTCTGTTGCTCGTTATGGCTACCGGCACAGGTAAAACATACACCGCTTTTCAGATTGTATATCGTCTTTTGCAAACGGGCGCGAAACAAAAAATCCTTTATCTTGCCGATAGAAACAATCTTATCGACCAGACAATCGGCGGCGATTTCAAACCGTTGGAAAAAGTAATACATAAAATCAATTTCCTTAAGGATGACCGCACGACAATCGCATCGTATCAGGTCTATTTTTCGCTATATCAGCAACTCGCAGGCAACAAAAAAGAAGATGATGACGAAAGCGACGAAGAAGTGCTTGCAAGGTACAGCAAACTTTTTGATAAAGACTTCTTCGATTTGATTATCGTTGACGAGTGTCATCGTGGCTCGGCAAAAGAAAATAGCCGTTGGCGTAAAATTTTGGAATACTTTTCTTCCGCCACACAAATCGGTATGACCGCCACGCCGAAAGAAACGCAGTCGATTTCCAATATCGACTATTTTGGCGAACCTGTTTATATTTATAGCCTTAAAGAAGGCATTGCCGACGGATTTCTTGCGCCGTTCAAGGTTATCAATGTAAAATCCGATATCGGCGACGGTTGGAGACCGAGAAAAGGACAAGTCGATATTTACGGTTATGAAATAGAAGACCGCATTTACAACAACAGTGATTTTGACTATAAAATTATTATTCAGGACAGAATCGATATGGTTGCGCGAGAAGTTACGAATTATCTCAAAGCAACCGACCGTATGGCGAAGACTATCGTTTTCTGTGCCACCGAAGATGCCGCCGAGCGTATGCGCTTTGCTCTCACAAAATGCAATGCCGATATGATTGCAAAAAATCCCGATTATGTAGTGCGTATTACGGGCAGCGACGATTACGGCAAAAGCAAACTGGACTATTTTATCTCTGTTTCGGCAAAATATCCAGTAATTGCGACGACTTCAAAATTGCTTTCGACCGGCGCCGACTGTAAAATGGTAAAGTTGATCGTTTTAGACGAAATGATTAACTCTATGACGGAATTCAAGCAAATTATCGGTCGCGGCACACGAATCAGAGAGCAGGACGGAAAGACGCATTTTATGATAATGGATTTCCGCGGCGTTACAAGACTGTTTGCCGATCCCGATTGGGACGGCCCTGTGGAACAAGATGAAAATTTTGTACACGTTACTCCACCTGATCCGCCGGGCGGAACAGTAATAGATACTCCGCCGACTCCGCCTATACCGCCAAAACATAAATGGGTTGTCGATAATCGCGGTTGCAGAGTTCAGGTCTTGCAAAAAGTCGTGTCTATTTACGACGTAGACGGAAAACTGTTGCGACAAGAAAGCATTATCGACTACACCAAAGCAAATATTTTCGGCGAATTTGCAACGTTAAGCGATTTCATTTCGTCGTGGAGCGCGGAAGAAAAGAAAGAAAAAATTTACGAGTTATTCTTGCAAAAAGGCATTGACCTTGATCAAGTAAAAGCGGACGAAAATATGTCCGACGTGGATGATTTCGATTTTATTTGCCACGTTGCTTACAATCAAAAGCCGCTCACAAGGAAAGAACGTGCCGAAAACGTTAAAAAACGCAATGTTTTCGGTAAATATGGCGAAGCAGCGCGAGAAGTTTTGAATGCGCTTCTCGATAAGTATGCCGACAGCAGTATATACGAAATCGAAGATACCGACGTGCTGAAACTCGATCCTTTCACTAAGTTCGGCAAGCCTTCAAAAATCGCTCAACTTTTCGGTGGCAAAGAAGGTTATCTCGAAGCAGTCAGACTATTAAAACAAGAAATTTACAAGGCGGTAGCATAACAAATGAGTAACGTATCTGGATTTGTCAAAAGAGTAAGAGATATTATGCGCAATGACGCAGGTATCAATGGCGACGCGCAAAGAATAGAACAGATTGCCTGGATGTTGTTTTTGAAAGTATACGACAGCAAAGAGAATGACTGGGAAATGGACGAAGATAATTATGAATCCATTATTCCCGAACCGTGCCGTTGGCGCAACTGGGCGCACGACGAAAGCGGAAAAGGTTTAACCGGCGACGCGCTTCTTGATTTTGTCAATAATAAATTATTCCCAGTGTTAAAGGGCAAAGACGTCAAAAATTCTGACGGCGAAGTCATTATAAAAGGTATCGAAATATCAACCGATACCCCGATAAAGAAAGCAATCGTAAGAACTACCTTTGAAGATGCGAACAACTATATGAAGGACGGTGTTTTGCTCCGTCAGGTCATCAGCGTTATCGACGAATTGGATTTGAGCGATTATAACGAGAGCCATGCATTCGGAGAAATTTACGAAACGATTTTGCGTGAGTTGCAAAGCGCAGGCGCTTCGGGTGAATTTTACACTCCCCGTGCCGTTACCGATTTTATGGCAAAAATGATAAATCCGCAAATCGGCGAACACGTTGCGGACTTTGCTTGCGGTACGGGCGGATTTTTAACCAGTTGGCTGAAAGAATTAGAGAAAAAGAGAACATCTACAGATGACGTCGAAGCCTATGAAAATTCCGTTTACGGTATCGAAAAGAAACAGTTTCCGTATATGCTTTGTGTAACAAATCTTTTGTTGCACGATATCGATATGCCGAGAATTTATCACGATAATTCGCTCCTTCGCGACGTTCTGGACTACACGGATAAAGACAAATTTGAAGTGGTTCTTATGAACCCTCCTTACGGCGGAAACGAAAAGGCGGACGTAAAAAATCACTTCCCGTCCGATTTGGCAAGCAGCGAAACGGCTGATTTGTTTATGTCCGTCATTATGTATCGCTTGAAAGATAACGGACGGGCGGCGGTTATTCTTCCCGACGGATTTTTGTTTGGTACGGATAACGCAAAAGTCGCTATCAAAAAGAAACTGCTGTCGGAATTTAATCTCCATACGGTAATTCGTATGCCGCACAGTATTTTTGCGCCGTATACATCTATTACTACGAATATTTTATTCTTCGATAAAACCGGCGGAACGAAGGAAACGTGGTTCTATCGCCTTGATATGCCCGAAGGTTATAAAAACTTTTCCAAAACCAAGCCTATGAAGTTGGAACACTTCCAGCCTGCTATAGATTGGTGGAACGATCGTGAAGAAATCATCGTTGACGACGCGCCCAAAGCAAAGAAATACTCTTTGCAGGAAATTGTAGATAATAATTATAATATCGACCTTTGCGGTTATCCGCACGAAGAAGAAGAAATTCTCGCTCCGCAAGACCTAATCAATAATTACCGTGAAAAGCGTGCCAGTTTAGATGCTGATATTGATAGAGTTCTCGGTGAAATTATGGCGCTTTTGGGTGGTAAAAATGAAGGCTGAACAATTAAGAAAATCCATACTTCAATTAGCAATTCAAGGTAAACTCGTTCCGCAAGATCCTGCCGACGAGCCTGCCTCCGTCTTGCTTGAACGTATCCGCGCAGAAAAGCAACACCTGATAAAAGAAGGCAAAATCAAAAAGGATAAAGGCGATTCCGTCATCTTCAAAGGTGATGATAATTGCTATTATGAGAAGACGGGTTCGGAAGTCAAAAATATTACCGATGAAATAGATTTTGACTTGCCCGACGGTTGGGAATACATTAGATTATCGACGGTTTGTTGGTTGGGCGACACAAAGAAAACAAGTGGAGAAACTCTACCTTATTTGGATGCAAAAACTTTGCGTGGAAAAACAGATATAGCATATTTGAATGAAGGTAAAGTTGTAGATTGCGGAACGAAGGTTATTCTTGTAGACGGTGAAAATTCAGGAGAAGTTTTTAATGTCCCATTTCGTGGCTATATGGGTAGCACTTTCAAAATTTTGGGTGCATGCAAGGAGTTCAATATACATTATCTCAATACAATTTTAGATTTTTATAAAGACGTATTCAGAGATAGTAAAATCGGAGCCGCTATACCACATTTGAATAAAAGCCTGTTCAAATCATTGATTATTGGATTACCGCCGCTTGCGGAACAAGAACGAATTGTAGCCGAGATTGAAAAGTTTGAGCCGTTAATTGCCGAATATGATAAATATGAACAACAGGCAACTAAACTTGACGGTGAAATTTACGACAAACTTAAAAAATCCATTCTGCAATACGCTATTCAGGGCAAACTCGTTCCGCAAGACAGTAACGAAGAACCCGCGGCGGTATTGTTCGAACGCATTCGTGACGAAAAAAAGGCTCAACTCGGCAAGAAATACGTTGAGAGTTATATCTACAAAGGTGATGATAACTGTTATTACGAACATATCAACGGCAAAAATGTTGATATTACCGAAGATATACCCTTTGATATACCTAAAAATTGGTGTTGGGTAAGATTGGGCGAAATCATAACTTTTCAAGGTGGATATGCCTATAAAAGCCCAGAATATGTAGAAAAAAGCAATTACCAGCTTATACGATTAGGCAATGTAAAAAATAACGACTTAGTATTAGATAATAAACAGGTTTTTCTCTCTGAAGGGATAGCCGAAATCACGCAGAATTATAAAATCAGAGAAAATGATATACTTATCAGTATGACTGGAACACGTGGGAAAAGAGATTATTTCTTTTCAGTATTAGTCACTGAAAAAGACTTAAAGCAAAGAGAACTCTTCCTTAATCAGCGTGTTGGTTGTTTAAGAACCAATAAAAATATTTGCATTATTTTTTTATTAACTGTCTTACAAAGTGATATTATTAAGGATATAATTTTCGCTAAAGAAACAGGGACAGCGAATCAAGGGAACATAGGTTCAGAAGATATCAAGAAGTACATTTTCATACCTATTCCGCCACTTGCTGAACAGAAGCGAATCGTAGAAAAAATCGACGAAATATTTGCTAAACTTTAAGTTAAAGCCCCTCGATTTCGAGGGGCTTTACTATTACCACGTTACGATTTTATCAACTATTTCTTGCTGTTCGCTTGCGGTTTTCCGAAGATAAATTCGCGTTGTTTCAATGCTTTCGTGTCCCATGAGGTCTGCGAGCAAAGATATATCATTAAACTTTTCAAGAAAATTCTTTGCAAAACGATGCCTGAAAGAGTGCGGATATACCACTTTCGGATTCAGCCCATATTTGATTGCATAATTTTTAAGTTGTTGTGAAATTCCACGCACGGTAATTCGTTCGCCGAACCTATTCAAAAACAGGTATCCGCTTGCAAAGCCTTTTTCTTTCAGCCACGCTTCCGTTTCAACTTTAAGTTTTTTCGGTATGTAAAGCCGCCGAAGTTTGCCGCCTTTGGAATATAAATCGAAATAGCCCTTGAAAACGTGTTCCACCTTGATTTGTATCAATTCGCTTACACGCGCTCCCGTTGCCGCAAGATAGCGCACAACAAAATACCATTCCCAATTGCCGTCCTTTTTAAGGCTGTTTTTCAAAAACTTGTAATCGGCGTCGCTGATAACGTTTTCTAAAAAGTTTTTTTGCTGAATTTTTACCGCCGATAAGCGCAATTTGTCTTTTTTAATAAATTCAAGATACTTGTTTATTGCCTGAATACGCAAATTTACGGTTTTGGGCTTATATGTTTCCATAAGATAACCCTTAAAAGCCAACAGATTTTGCTTGGTGATTTCGCCCGAAAGTTGATTATACATTCGTATTGTCAACAGGTATGCAGAAATCGTGTTTTCGGACAGATTTTTCTGTCTTAAATGCTTTTCAAATTCGTCTAACATTTTCGTTAAACCTCCTAAAATAGTGTGCTTATATTTTACTATTTACGGAAGTTCTCTTTAAGTTAAACGACAGCAGATAAGAGATTATTTCTGTTATTATGAGAAGGTTGGCTTGGGAACGAAAAATATAACCGACGAAATACCGTTTGATATACCCGATTCGTGGACGTGGTGCAGATTAGGACAAATTATAGACTTTTCTAAAAATATATCTACATCGGCAAGTGAAATCCCAGATTCTGCGTGGGTATTAGACTTGGAAGATATTGAAAAAGACAGCGGTCGTATACTTACTAAAAAGCGTATGATCGACATAAAATCTAAGAGCGATAAACATAAGTTTTTCAAAGGAAACGTTCTTTACAGCAAGTTACGCCCATATCTTAATAAGGTTGTAGTCGCCAATGAAAATGGCTATTGCACGTCTGAAATTTTAGTTTTCGACTTTACCCCAATTTATAATATTTATGCGCAAATATTTTTAATGAGCCCATATTTTGTCGATTATGCTATGGCAGGCGCGTATGGCGTAAAAATGCCAAGAATTGGTAGTGAACGCGGAAACAATGCTCTTATACCATTACCACCATTAGCCGAACAAAAGCGCATTGTTGAGCAAATTAACGATATTTTCTGCAAATTAAAAGACGAGATTTAATTCTCGTCTTTTAATTTATCTAATACTATTTCTATTTGATTACAGATACGAAGTTGCTCGTTGTATGGTGGTATCGGTATAAATGTATGTTTTACGGCATCTGTACCAAAGCGTTGTTGCCCAGCAGTGCCTGAAAAGTTAATCTTTCCGTGTTCGATAAAATACGGTGATTTTACGAAGTATAGCAGATATGCCGAAAAAATAGTATCGGAATATGCCCGAAGAATATGCAATTCCGTAGTTCCCGCGCCATAACAATTTTCCAAACCGTGAAAAACAACGGATTTTCTATTTTGGAAACAGGGTGTTATTTTTGCAAAGCCAACATCGCCGTTCTTAAAATGAGTGAAACCGCTTTTAACATCTCTCCATTTTCGTTTTTTATAGCAAAACGCATTATTAAAGCCATCCATTATCGACTTCATTTCTACGAAAGATACGTCTAAATTGTCGTTGATATTGTTTCTCGGATTGATATTGGTTGCATTTTCGAGTCTTGCCCAGCACCAACTGTCGGGAATATCGAAAGGCAGATTTTCTAATAAAACGGGCTCATTTTTTCCGACCTTCTCATAATAACAGTTATCATCACTTTTGTAGATATAACTTTCAACGTATTTCTTACCTAATTTTGCTTTTCTTTCGGCTCTGATACGCTCCAATAAAACGCCTGCAGGTTCATCGTTTTCATCTTGTGGAACAAGTTTGCCTTGAATTGCAAGTTCAAGAACTTTGGATTTTAACAAATTGATTATATCTTCTAACGCACATTGTTCCGTCTTTATTGTTTCCAAAGCGGGCAAAATGTCTTGAAATGTTTTTGCAATTAATTTTTGTTCGTTATTTGGAGGTAATGCAATAAGTGCTTGCTTTCCATCGGCAGTCCCCAATCTCGGCATTTTTACTCCATATGAAATCTTGTCGGTATACGACAAAAATACATTCGACATTAAGTACATTTGCATATAATGTACGTCAATGTCCCCCCAAAAAAGCAGAGGAAGTATTTCTGATGTACAGTAACCTGCCTTGGGCGCAATAACCACCTTGTTCAGATATGGACGCAATTTACTGTACAATAGTTGACCTTGATAAAACTTGTGCTTAGTGCTAATTGAGTTTTTGTCTGATTTTTTGGCAAATGCAAGAATTTTTCCACTGTCTTTTTCGATGTCCTCCAGATCTAAAATCCAATCATCATTTTTAATCTCGCTACACTCAACATTGTCGCATTCACCATAGGGGCAAATGCACTTTAATCTACACCAACTCCAACCGTAGGGTAGGTCAAACGGAATTTCATCTTGTATGTTTTTTATCGTTCCGTCGGAAAACTTCTCATAATAGCAATTATACTCTCAAATTATTTTGAAAATTTTATAAACATCGGCAATAAACTATTGACAAACAAGAACGGCTGTGATAAAATATAAAATGCGAACATATGTTCGCTACATTGCTTTGGCGTTATTCTGCGCTGAGTGCTGTTGGGCATAAAGAGTGTTGCCCGAAAAGTTCTTTCCTTTGTGGAGAGAACGGAAGAATTACCGTCGTTTACCATAGAATTTCTATTGATTGTAGCAATTCCGCGACGGGCGTTGGAATCGTTAAAAAAGAGAGATTTCGGCGTGGGTTTTGTCGTTGTACGATTTTTTAGATAAAATCGACTAAAAATTTAATAATCGGGATTAAAATCCGTGCGAAGAACGAGCCTATAAAGGCAACCGAAGTCGCACGGTTTTTTTTATCTGCGGATACAAATCGGAGGTGCATTATGTAACGGAAACTAAAACTTAATACTTGTGTTTTAAGTCGGTGATAGAAAAAAATATCAGCGACTTTTTTGTCGTCTTTCGGGAGGTAAAATAATGACAAATTACAATCGATATTACCCGCCGTAGCGGGAGAAAAACTTTGGAAGCAAATGCGAAGTAAAACAGAAGGTTTATGAGCAAAGTGTAGCTCACTATACTTCGCAGGCGAAGTTGTGGGCTCTGCGAGGCTGTGAATCCACTATAAAAACAGTAGTCAGAAATTACCTACACACTTTGCTCAAAGAGAATAAAAAACAAATTTCAGGAGGAAAATCATTATTTCATATTTAGTGTGCCATATGGAGAAATACCATAAACAAGACGTCGCGCCTATCGAAAAGGAAAACGAACGGGACGAGAATTACGAAGCGTCAAACCCACAGATAGACAGCGAGCGAACGAAAAATAATTATCGCTTTACGCCATATTTCGGCAAAACTTACACGGAGTTCATAAACGACAGAATAAAAGAGTTAGGCTTATCTCCGCGCAAGGACGCGGTTGTTATGAACTCGTTTGTGTTGGGCTCGGATAAAACTTTTTTCGACGGTTTAGCCAAGGTTGAACAGTATAACTTTTTCTCGGACTGTTACAATTTCTTTGCGGAACGTTACGGCGAAGAAAACATTATCGCGGCGGTAGTACATAACGACGAAACAACCCCGCATATGCACTTAAACCTAATGCCCGTAACGAAAAACGGCAGACTTTGCAGCAAGCAACTTTTCGACAAACCGCAGTTGCAAAAATTGCAGACGGATTTTTATGAAGAAGTCGGAAAGAAATACGGCTTACAGCGCGGCAAAGAAGGCAGTCAGAAAAAACACCTTTCCACCGCAGAATTTAAGGCAAAAAAGATAATCGAGCAAGCGGAAGCCATACGGGAGGAAAATCAGGTTTATGCGGACGCTTTAACCGAGGCAAAAAGCGGAAATATTCCACGGAAACGCGGAAAGTTACAAGAACAAGTGATTGCTTTAACGGCAAACAACGCCGACCTTTCAAAGCGGCTTACGAAATCTATGGACGAAGCATTATTATATGCAAAAAAATCGGAAGCGTTGCAAAAGGAAAAGGAGAACAATTCCCACTATACAAACGTCGGCAAAGAACTTGCAAGGACAAATCCGACGGAATATAGACGTATACTCCACGGAAAACCTAAAACAATCAATAACTTTTTCGATTCCGTTCTTGCCCTCTTTACTCCCGACGTTGTTCGGCAAGTTCCGCGATTGCAACAGATAGAAGCGGAAATCGAAGAAGAACGCAAAAAGCAAGAAAAACTCAATAATAACAATAATTATAAGAAATAAAGGGATATTTTCTGCCCCGTTCACAAAAAGGACTTGACTTCTGAGAGTAAAATCGCTATAATATGTATCAATACGATTTTATATTTTCGGAGGTTTAACTTAATGGAACGGAAAGAAGATACTCCCGTGCGTAAAACGCGCAGGAAGTATGAAGAAAAGAATAAAGAAAAGAGAAAGCAAGCGAGCGGCAATTTCGGAACGATGATACCGAGAGCCTTATATGATGAGATAAACGCTTTTCTCGAAGAAAACGGAATTGCGAAAGTCCGGTTGATAAAAGAAGGCTACGAAGCCTTGAAAAATATGAAAAAAGACGGCAAATTATAAGCCGTCCTTCCTGCCGTTTTACGTAAATAAATCATTGATAAGGAGATTATATTTACGGAAAACACGGCTAAAATTATAAACACTTATACTCACAACGTACGCGATTATCGCGCTGAATACTTTATCGTAGGCGATACGGTTTACGCCGTTTGCGCCGAGGAAAAACCAAACGCCACGCAAACGCCGCTCGATATAATGCAACGGCTGATTGCACGGCAAACGGACAACTTAATATCGGAACGAACTCGCTGTTTGCATCCAGACGGAGGTAAAAAATAATGTCAGGAATACAAATAGCAAAAACAAATAACAACAAAACTTATTACGGAGGTGAAAAAATAACCGCATTATACGGGCGGCTCAGCCGCGACGATGAACTCGTCGGGGACAGCAACAGTATCGTTCATCAGAAAGAAATGCTTGCAAAATATGCAAAAGAACACGGTTTTACCAACACCGCATTTTATATAGACGACGGTTTTTCGGGGACGAATTTCAATCGTCCGGATTTTCAAAGAATGATGTCCGACGCGGAAGAAGGTAAAATTGCCACTATTATCGTAAAAGATATGTCGCGTTTCGGCAGAGATTACATAATGGTAGGATATTACACCGAGATTTATTTCCCTAATTCGGACATTCGATTCATAGCAATTAACGATCAGGTGGATACGGTATCCGCAACGGATAACGATTTTACACCGTTCAAAAACATAATGAACGAATGGTACGCAAAGGATACGTCGAAAAAAATCAAAGCGGTGTTAAAAACAAAGGGAAATTCAGGCAAGCATTTATCCACGCTTCCTCCGTTCGGGTATAAGAAAGATCCGAACGACAAGGAAAAATGGATTGTGGACGAAGAAGCCGCGGCTACGGTAAAAGAAATTTTCGATTTATATATCGGAGGGTTGAAAATTAACGATATTGCAAAGCAATTGACTGATGAAGGCAAAGAAACGCCGCAACTTTACGCTATGAAACGAGGATTAAAATATCGCGGCAGAAGTCCGTATCCGGAGATATGGAACAATTCTACGATACGATATATTCTCGTTCAAATGGCATATACGGGCTGCACTGTTAATTTTCAGACATATCGGAAGTCGTTCAAAAGCAAAAAAATGGCGTTTCATCCGAAAGACGAATGGAAAATTTTTGAAGACACTCAGCCGGCGATTATAGACCGACAAACTTTCGATACCGTACAAAAAATGCGGGAGCATAAAAGAGTATATATAAAATCAAACGAAACGAATATGTTTTCAGGACTTCTCTATTGCGCAGATTGCGGCGGATTGCTTACGATTCAGCGATACAAGAAAAATCACGATTATGACCATTTTTATTGTTCTACCTATCGCAAGAAAAAGAAAGGATTATGTACGCCGCATCGTATCCGTGTAAAAGACTTAAAAGAAGTCATTTTACAAGATTTGCGTAAAATCTGCGAATACGTTGTTTTTCACGAAAAAGAATTTATAGAAAACTACTTGAAATCCACAACGGTGGAACAACAAAAAGCACAGGCGAAAGCCCAAAGCGAATTGTCTAAAACGACCGCGCGGATAGAAGAAATCAACGGGATTATCCGTAAACTCTATGAAGATAACGTAAAAGGAAAAATGACAGACGAACGATTTGATTTTCTTGCTAAATCCTATGAAACGGAGCAAACGGAACTACGGGCAAAAACGGAAGAATTAAAAAAGATTATCGCCGCAACCGAACAGGACAACGATAACCTTAAAAAGTTTTTAAAAATCGTAGAACACTATCTCTGTGTCGAAGAATTGACGCCGGAAATACTGCATAGTTTTATCGATAAGATTTATATTGACGAAGCGGAAATTTTCGACGGTAAGAAAATGCAGGGAGTTCGCATTGTTTACAATTTCGTAGGTGCAATAGTATTGCCGCAATACTGTTATTAAAAAACGGGGCTAACGAGTAAATCGGTAAAATACGCCGATTTACTCATATTCCCCAAGATTAAGTATCATATAGTGTTTACGACAAAGTATCATAGAAAAATAATATATGGGGCATTGCGTGCGGAAATAGGGAAAATATTGAGAGAACTATGTGAGCGAAAAGAAGTGGAAATCATAGAAGCGCACGCAATGCCGAATCATATCCATAAGTTGGTGAGCATACCGCCGAATGAAAAAGTATCATCGTTCATGGGGTACCTCAAAGGAAGGAGTACCATGATAATTTTCGAGCGGTATGCTCATATGAAATATAAGTTAGGAAACCGACATGTTTGGAGCCGGGGATATTACGTAAGCACGGTAGGGAATAACAAGCAAGCCGTACAAAAGTATATCCAAAACCAAGAGAAAGAGGATTTGATTTCAGCCCAAATCAGTATGGTAGAATATTACGACCCGTTTGAGAAATGTCTGAAATCAAATAAAGAAAAGAGGGATATCCCGAAAAAGAAATAATCGGCTTGCCCCAATGCGGTAGGCAGTCTTGAGTGGTGCTTAAGCACCTCGCCGGTATTCACGCCCTTTAGGACGATTCTTAAAGCCCCCATTTTTGTGGGGAATATTTACTTTTTACGACTATGACGAAAATAGACGAATACAGTTTTCAGGGATTAAAGAAAAAAGGCCTTAACCCAAAGTTCAAAGGCACTCGAAATACGCTTGTTTACATTGAAATATGATGAAAATAGGCTCAAAAGGTGTTCTAAAGAGGTTGAGCAAACGCACCTTCCGTTATTATAATGTAAAGACCAACGCATGGGAAGAGGAAGGGGGCAGGTACGAGGTAAGCATAGGCGCGTCGTCGGAGGATATCCGTCTGCACGGCGAAATACATAAGACGGGAACGACGGAGACGACGCCTTATGTGGAGGAGCTGCTGCCTTCCTATTATGCGGGAAAAACGGCCGACGTCGGTGAAAAGGAATTTGAACGGCTGCTGGGCCGCAAACTTCCGGAAGCGGGCTATCGGTTTTATAAAAAGAACCGAATGGTGATAGACGAAAACTGCACCGTGGCCGACCTGCGGTATTCCAAACGTTGGGTAGGGCGCCTGTTTTCGGGCGCAATACGGTTTGCCCATGCGTTCCTCTGGAAAACGGGCAACCGTTCGGCGGCAAACACGATTATGATGGGCGTATATCATCAGCCCGTGCGCGGGCTTGCAAAGTTCGGCGGAATGTCGCGGCGGCAGATGGAAGGCATGCTGGAAATGTTCAACGGACATCTGTTTAAGGGGCTGGGCAAATTCCTGACGAAGGGAAAGAAGAAAAAGGAGGCAAAAGCATGAACGAAGAAGAAAAAAAGGAATCGGCGATTACGGAAACGGCGGGGGCAGGTATGCAAACACTTCCCGAAACCGCCCCTGCCATCGCCGAAACGCCGAAAAACGGATTTATTGCAAAGTTCAAGGCGTGGTGGAGCAGATTTTCCGAACGGCACCCCAAGGGCAGCAAGCTCATCTGGCAGTTTATCAAATTCTTTGTTTTCTCCAACGGCGTGACGATATTCCAATACCTGGTATATACCTTTTTGCCGTATGCGTTCGGGCTGGGAATGGCAAAGATCGAATGGATATGGCCGGGGATAGAGCTGCCGTGGGGCGCGAAATGGACGATCATCGGGTTTGCGCCGGCGTATAACGCGGCGGGAGAAGTGATCATCGGCGGAGGCCTGGGATATACGATTTCTTTTTGGATCGGCTCGTTTCTGGCGCAGTGTATCAATTTCCCTTTGCAAAGGAATATCACCTATAAATCTAAAGGAAAGATTCCCTTTCAGATTATGTGGTATTTTATCGCGTGGGTATTGATTACGTTTGCGACGACGGCGCTGAACAGCCTTTGGCTGCCGCTGGCGGCGGAGCACTTACCGACCGCGCTGTATCAGGTCATCAATACCGTAGTTGTGGGCGGGATTTCCATGGTCATCTTCTTCCCCATTTTCAAAATCGTGTTCCCCGAGGGCGAGCCCAAAAAGGAAGATAAGCAAACAAAAGAAGAAAAACAAAATTAAAACGGCAAAAAGACGGGTAATAATATGAAACTGATGAGTTTTGCAGTTCCCTGTTATAATTCGGAAGAATATATGAAGAAATGCATAGAGAGTTTATTAAAGGGCGGAGAGGACGTGGAAATCATCGTGGTGAACGACGGCTCCCACGACAATACGCGCGAGATTGCGGAGGACTACGTGCGGCGTTATCCCTCGATCGTCAAGGCGGTGCATAAAGAGAACGGCGGACACGGCTCGGGCGTGAATAAGGGCCTGGAGCTTGCCTCGGGACTCTACTATAAGGTGGTGGATTCGGACGACTGGCTGGACGAGACCGCGCTTAAAACGCTGCTGGAAACGATAAAAAAGCATAGGACGGAAAACGCCTTGCCCGATCTGTACCTGACCAATTTCGTCTATGAAAAGGTATATGAGGGCAGCAGGTATGTGAGAAGGTTCACGAAGAATTTCCCGGTAAATAAATTATTCGGCTGGGAGAAGGTGAAAAAGTTTCACACCTCCTCGGTATTGTTGATGCATTCCTTGATCTATAAGACGGAAAAACTGCGCGAGAGCAACACGGTTCTGCCCGAGCATACTTTTTATGTGGATAATATTTTCGCGTATAAACCGCTGCCGTATATGAAAAAGCTGTATTATCTGGATATAGACCTTTATCGTTATTTTATCGGGCGCGAGGATCAGTCGGTGAGTCGGGAGAATATCGTGAGGCGTTACGAACAGCAGATCCGCGTCATGAAAGAAATGGCGGCCGCGTATAGCTACGAGGAAATCAAGAGCTTCGCGAAGGGCTTAAAGAGATATATGCTGCACGACCTTGGGGTGATCATGACGCTGATGTTTACGACGGGCGGCAAGGATAATCCGACAAAACGAAAAAGAGCATTGAAAGAGGTTTGGGAATATATTAAATCGAGAGACAAAAAGCTGTATCGTTATCTGAAGTATAACACATATCCCGTTATTGTGGATTGGATGCCGTTTAAGCTGCAGGGCAGGACGATGCTGATGGGATATAAATTTTTCCGCGCCGTGTTGAAATGTAGCTGAAATAAGGTGAAAATACCGCCCCGAACTCGTTTCGTTCGGGGCGGTATTGCTTGGCTGCTTTAGCTTAACAAAACCCCCAGTAGTACTGGGGGTGGATAAAAAAGC
>ERZ827181.320-NODE-320-length-67560-cov-16.944700_pt1 | contig 67560 bp, 57 predicted proteins | sample MGYA00519778_ERZ827181 | MGnify/ENA primary metagenome ERZ827181 (study PRJEB31778, sample SAMEA3449273) | human gut metagenome | biome: human gut; feature: human-associated habitat; material: faeces | place: United Kingdom | collected 2010/2012 ...
ACACGCGTATACAAAAACGCGTCCACGACCGGGTTGCGGCAGCTGCCGAGGCGGGAGTTATCGGTCTGCAGCGGCAGAAGCTGCTCGGAATACTCCGAGGCTGCCTGCAGGTTGCCCGCCTGCAAAAGCGCGTGGATGGTGTTCAGATGGTGGGCGATGTCGTGGCGCATGGCACGGATCTGCTCGTACTGCGCGGTGAGGTCGCGGTAGTGCGCGAGCTGCGCGTCAAGCTGGCGCTCCAGCAGCTCGTTTTCCACCTCGAGCTGCACGCGCTGCTCGGTGTGGACCATGGTGCGGTAGAGCAGCACGTCGGACACGAGAAACAGCACCGACATGATCAGGATCATGGGGATGTACGCATACCGCGGCGGCGTGAACACGAGCGTCAGGAACGACGCCTCGCAGACCATCTGCGTGATCGGAAACGCGGAAAAGACCAGCAGCTGCCGGCCGGAGAGATTATTTTTCGAGCGCGTGAAGATGAGGCTGATGAGCATCAGCCCGAGCCCCAGCATCGGCAGAAACGTCACGCCGTAGATGAGCGCGCGCGGGTCTGCCCAGATGGAGATGTCGTCGTCCATATGCAGGTCGATCATCAGCGGCGAGAACATCAGCTCCATGAGCAGCGAGCCCGCAAGCTCCGCCGCGACCGCGAGCAGCTTTCGCCCCGGCCTGCCGCGAAAGAGCAAAAACGCCATCGCCAGCGAGCACAGCGGGAACATTAGCGCGCGCAGCTGCCCCACCGTGGTCAGCAGCAGCGTCGCCGCCATGTACACCGCGCCGATGAGCGCGGCGAGCAACACCGTCACCCAGACGCGAAAGCGCGGCCCGTCGAGCACGCGCCACAAAAAGGCCGCCCACATCGCGATCGCGCAGGCGTTGAAAAACAGATCGGCGACATAGCCGTTATATGTCACAGTGTTGTTCCCTCCTTATCCGGCGCGCAGCGAGAGCGTGACGGTGTAGGTATCGTTTTCGCACGTGTGCCGGAAGCTGCCGTCGTACTTCTCGGCGAGACTGCCCAGCACGCGAAAGCCCACGCCGCGCTCCAGCTCCGGGATGCGCCGGGGCTTTTTGCCCTGCGGCTGCCGGGCGCGGACGGGGTTGGATTCCTGAATGACGACATAGCCCTTATCCATGTGCGCGCGCAGCGTGATCTGCGCGTCCGGGATGCCGACGCAGGCTTCCAAGGCATTATCGAGCAGGTTGCCGAAGGCGACGATGAGGTCGGTGTTCGACACCGGCAGCTCCACCGGCAGCGACACCTCCGCCCGCACCGGGATGCCCTTTGCCTGCGCATCCTGCACACGCGTATACAAAAACGCGTCCACGACCGGGTTGCGGCAGCTGCCGAGGCGGGGGCTGTAGGTCTGCAGCGGCAGAAGCTGCGCGGAATACTCCGTGGCTTCCTTGAGGTTTCCCGCCTGCAGGAGCGCACTGATGGTATGATAATGGTGCGAGATGTCGTGGCGCATGGTGCGGATCTGCTCGTACTGCGCGGTCAGATCGCCGTAGTGCGCGAGCTGCGCGTCAAGCTGCGACTCCAGCAGCTCGTTTTCCACCTCGAGCTGCACACGCTGCTCGGTGCGGACCATGGTGCGAAAGAGCAGCACATCGGACACCAGAAACAGCGCCGTCACGACCAGCAGCACCGACGTGTATTCATACCGCGGCGGGTAGAAGATGAGCGCCTGAATGGCGGCGGCGCAGAGGATCTGCGTGACCGGAAAGACGGAGAAAACCAGCAGCTGCCGCCCGGAGAGGTTGTTCCGCGAGCGCAGAAACGGCAGGCTGACCACCAGCAGCACCAGCGCCAGAAACAGCAGAAACACCCCGCCGTAGAGCACCGCGCGCGGGTCTGCCCAGACGGCATACTGCGCGTCCATCTGAAAGTCCGCCGCGCGCATGGTGGCGGCGGAAAACAGCATCTCCACCAGCACAGACGCGGTCAGCTCCGCCGCGACCGCGAGCAGCTTTCGCCCCGGCGCGCCGTAAAAGAGCAAAAACGCCAGCGCCAGCGCCCCCGTCGGATACAGCAGCAGGCGCAGCGCGCTGCCCGCCGTCGTCAGCAGCAGCACCGGCAGCAGGTAGGCGGCGTCGATCACGAGCGTGAGCAGCACCGTGCCCCACCACGAAAAGCGCGGCCCGTCGAGCACGCGCCACAAAAACACACACCACGCCGCCACGACGCCGGTGTTGAACAAAAAGTCCGCCCAGAAACCGTTATACGCCATCGGCTGCGCCCTCCGGTACATCCAGCCGCGCGGTGCGCCCGGCCAGCAGCCGGAAAAACGCCTCGCGCGCATCCTTGCGATACGAGCGGCTGATGGGCACGCGCGTGCCGTCGCTCAGGCAGAAGGTCTCGCGCTCCATGCCAACGATCGCCCGGCAGTTGACCCAGAAGCTCTGGTGGCAGCGGATGAACTCGTCCGCCGCATCGCCCGCGAGCAGGGCCTGCGGGCTCTGCGTCGTCTCAAGATCGCCGTCGGTGGTGTGCATGAACATCTTGTGCAGCGAGCGCTCGAGATACAGCACCGTGTCGAGCCCGACGCGCTGATAGCTGCCGCCGCGCCGGAGCGTGAGCGCCTTTTCCGACGAGAGCGCGCCCAGCGCCTTGCGCAGCGCGACCGGCAGGCGCGCCGCCTCGTCCGACTTGAGCACGTAGTAGATGTGCTCGGCCTCATACGCGTCCATGAGATAGCCCGCGTAGCTCGACAGGAAGATGACGCGGCAGGCGGGCGCGAGACGGTTGATCTGCTTGGCAAGGGTGATGCCGTCCATGTCGCCCATGCAGATGTCCAGCACGGCGATGTCCGGCCGGTAGCCGTCCTCGGCAAGCATAGCCAGCATGGCGGGTGCATTTTCAAATGTTTTGAGCTGATGCGGCGTGTCCCCCAGCGCCGCGCGCAGGATATCCACGGTCTGCCTCAGGCAGACGGCCTCATCATCACACACTGCAAGTTGAAGCATCGGTTCGACTCCTTGTCCGGATTTGCAGAAAAAGTCATGGAAGATACCGTTATTGTATACCAGAAACAAGAATGTTGCAAGTAGGTGGCAAAAAATGACCGCGCAGCGCCCAGGCTTGACATCGGCGCACGGAAGGATTAAGGTGGACAAAAAACATCCGCCGCGGCCGCGGCCGCGCGCATCGGAAAGGGGAATGCTCCATGTCTGCATGGAGCCCATTTTAGAAGTGAAAGGAATGAGGTTATGGAGCTTTATACGAACGCCAGATTCATCTCCTGCGAAAAGGAAAACCGCATTTACACCGCGATGGCGGTAAAGGGCGGTCACATCGTGTGGCTCGGCGATGAAAGCAGCATCCCTCCGCGCTGCGCCAAGGCAAAACGGGTCGATCTCGGCGGCGCGACGGTAACGCCCGCGTTCGGCGACACGCATATGCATTTCGGCTCGCTGTGCGTTTTTGAGAACACATTCTATCTCATGGATGTCAAAGATTTTGCCGAAGCAAAGGCGGCGGTCAGGCGCTATGCCGACAGTCACCGGAAAAACAAGGTGCTCATGGGCTACGGCTGCACCGCGAACACCGTTGCCGAGCATCGGCTGCCCGAAAAGCGCGATCTTGACGACTGGACGGAGCGTCCGCTCATGGTCATGAAGTACGACGGTCATGCTGCCGTGTGCAACAGCGCAATGCTGGCACTGCTGTCGGATAAGGTAAAATCCGATCCCGGCTGCAATACCGAGACCGGATGGCTGTACCAGTCGGCGTTTTATAACGGCGTGAACGAGGCAACGGCGTATATCCCCACGATGGATATTATACGCGGTCTCTCCGGAGGCGCGGAGTACCTTGCGTCGGTCGGCATCGGGCTCGTGCACACCGTTGAGGGCGTGGGCTTTGCAAACGATCTGGATATAGACATGATAAAAATACTCGCGCCCGGCCTGCCGCAGGCGTTCCGCATATTCTTCCAGACCATGGACCTCAAGGCCGTGAAAAAGCACGGCTTCAAGCGCGTCGGCGGCTGCTTCAAGCTTGCCCTCGACGGCTGCTTCGGCTCAGAGGACGCGGCGCTCAAGGAGCCGTACGCGAACGATCCGAACAACTACGGCGTTTTGAATTATCCGCAGGAGCGCGTGAACGAGTTCGCCATCGGCGCAAACCGCGAGGGCTGGCAGATAACCATGCACGCCATAGGCGATGCGGCGGTGGAGCAGTGCATAACGGCATATGAGGCGGCTTATGCCGATAAGCCGTGGGACGATGCGCGCCATGTGATGATCCATGTCTGCCTTGCAAGCGAGGAGCAGCTAAAGCGCGCGGCAAAGATAAAGCTGTGCATAGCCGCGCAGTCGCCGTTTATATATTGGAAGCAGGAGCCGGACGCGTATCTGTGCTCGGTGCTCGGCAGAGAGCGCACTGACAGACTGAACGCGCTGGGAACGATGCACCGCCTCGGACTTGTCGTAGGCGACGGCTCCGACGGACCGTGCACGCGTCCAAAGCCCCTGTACGGTATGGCGTGCTCCGTAAATCATCCCAATCCGGACGAGCGCATATCGCGTCTCGACGCGCTGCGCATGATAACGGCAAATCCCGCGTATATGAGCCATGAGGAGAATAAACGCGGCACGCTTGCACCCGGTATGATTGCCGATTTCGTCGTTCTCGGCGATGATCCGCTCACCGCGGAGGATATAGCGGGCATCGAGGTCAAGGCACTCTATCTGCACGGCAAGAAGCATGTTGCAAAAAAGATAGGCGTCGCCGGACTTCTGGCTCGGGCGATCATAAAACGGATCACCCAAAGAGAATACATATGACAAAAAAGGCTCCCCCGGGATTCCGGGGGAGCCTTTGCGTTATTTCCGATCAGACCTCGATGAGCTCATAGTGCGTCGTGCCGAGGCCGATGGCCTCGCCGTGCTCGACGGCGGCGCGCCAGTCGGTGTCCGGATGCGCGGCGGCGAAGTGGTCGTGCGGATGGTCATGCGCGTGCGCGATGACGCTGTTGGGATTGGCCGGCTGCGCATTGATCTTATCGGCGCAGGCGGTATCGAGCGCCACGGGGTCGAAGGACGCAAACATGCCCACGTTCGGCACCATGGCCACGTCGTTGAACGCCTCACAGTCGCAGCTGGGCGACACATCGAGCGCGAGCGCGATGTGGAACGACGGCCGGCCGTCGACGACAGCCTTGGCATACTCGGCGATCTTGCAGTTGAGCACCTCGTTGGCGATGTCGAAGTCCGGGTGGATGGCGTGCATCGGGCAGACGCTGATGCAGCGGGCGCAGCCGGTGCACTTATACTTCAGGATGGTGCACTTGCCGTTTTCGATGTGCGGGCCGTTGTGCGCGCAGTTTTCGATGCACTTGCCGCAGCCGATGCACTTATCCTGATCGACGACGGGCTTGCCGGAGCTGTGCATCTCCTCCTTGCCGGCGCGTGAGCCGCAGCCCATGCCGATGTTCTTGAGCGCGCCGCCGAAGCCGGCGGCCGGGTGGCCCTTGGCATGCGTGAGCGAGATGAAGATGTCGGCGTCCATGATGGCGCGGCCGATCTTCGCCGCGCGCAGATACTTGCCGCCGCGGATGGGCACGAGGTCGTAATCGTCGCCCTTGAGCCCGTCGGCAATGATGCACTGCGCGCCGGTGGTCATGGGCGAATAGCCGTTGAGCATGGCGCTGTCGAGATGGTCGAGCGCGTTGGCGCGGCCGCCGACATAGAGCGTGTTGCAGTCGGTGAGAAACGGCTTGCCGCCGAGCGCGCGCACATAGTCGCACACGACGCGCGCCCAGTTCGGGCGCAGATAGGCCATGTTGCCCGGCTCACCGAAGTGGAGCTTGACGGCGACGTACTTGTCCTTGAAATCGATCTGCTCAAAGCCGGCGGCCTTCATGAGCCGGCGCAGCTTTTCGAGCGTGCTGATCTCGTCCGTGCGCAGATCGGAAAAATATACTTTTGCAGATTCCATGGGAAACACCTCCGAAGTCTGATTTCTTTCTCTTTCCCGGGCGGGACTGACCCGCCGTCTTTGATTTTACTGTGCTTATGGGACACTGTCAACCGAAAAAAGCGCCGGATGCCCGCAGGCATCCGGCGCTGTGTTCGCGCAGAGCCGTGTCCGCGCCGGAGACGGCCGGACGCGGACACGGGGATATGCAGTTCCTCCGGGCTGGCGGTAAGTACGGTAAGTGAGGAGATTGGTTGAGATCGCAAAAACAGAATGAAAGAAGGGCAGAAAATTCATGCCTTAGTAAATGATAGGTAAGTTCGGAATGCAGCCCGGCGGAAACGGAGGCGGTGATCAGGCGTTGACGCCGTTGCGGATGGCCTTGACCTTGTCGTACTCGCCGTTGACGTAGTACAGGGCGTTATCCATCGAGAGCTTTGCCACAAGGTAGTTGGACGTGTCAGAGTAATAACCGCTGTGCGGCGTGAGCAGCACGTCGTCGCGGCCGACGAGCGGGCAGGTATCCAGATCGGGGTCCTCGCTCTCGACCATGTCGAGCGCGGCGCCGCGGATATAGCCGTTATCGAGCGCCCAGACGAGATCCTCGTCGCAGATCAGCGGACCGCGGCCCTCGTTGACGATGATGGGGTGCTTTTTGCACTTCATGAACGCTTCCTTGTTGAACATATGGTAGTTCTCGTCGGTGAGGTTCATGTGCAGGCTCAGCACGTCGGACTCGGCGAGCAGGGTGTCGAAATCGACAAGCTTGACGCCGAGGTTCTCGGCAATGGCGGGCGGCAGGAACGGGTCGTAGGCGATGACCTCCATGTCGAACGCCAGCGCCTTGCGCGCGACGGACTGGCCGATGCGGCCGAGACCGGCGATGCCCATGACCTGACCGGCGATGCGCTTGAGACCCGGCACGACCTGATAGTCCCAGACGTGGTCCTGCTGGACGCTGCGGTCATACTGACGGATGCCGCGCTGGAGGTTGAGCATGAGCGCCATGGCGCTCTCGGCGGTCTCCTGCGTGCAGTAGTCGAGGATGGAGCAGACGGCGATGCCCTTCTCGCGCGCATAGTCGAGATCGGCCTCGTTGTAGCCTGTAGACTGGAAGGAGATGACCTTGCAGTGATCCATGGCGTCGATCTCCTTTTTGCCGAAGTGGACGTAGCCGTCGATGATGATGTCGGCGTCCTTGATCTCGGCGTAGAACGCATCGTTGTTCTCGGCGTGCTCGTCGAACACGGCGATCGCCAGCTCCGCACCCTCGGGGAGGCAGGAACGCTCGATGCTGATGTCTCTGTCTTTGGTATAAGGTACTTCGGCCAGAACGATTTTCATAATAAGTTCTCCTTTTTCATTACTGAATGGCGCCGCTGTCCTTCATGGCGGCGATCTCCGTGTCGGTATATCCGAGGTCGTGGAAGATGCTGTCCGTATCGGCGCCGAGGCGGCCGGCGGACGTGTAGGGGCGCATGGCGTACTCCGAGAACTGCATCGGCGGGCACGGCATCATGACCTCGAGGTCATCCTTGAAGGCGACCTTGCGCACGTAGCCGTTGGCGATGGCCTGCTCGTCGGTGCTCACATCGCGGATGGAGCGCATACGCTCGCAGGAGACGTTGTTTTCCGAGAGGAAGGCTTCCCACTCGGCGACGGGCTTCGTCTTGAAAATGGCGTTGAGCCGCGTGACGACCTCGACGACAAAGTCGGTCTCGTGCAGCGCCTCCAGACTGGCGGCGCGGGGATCGTCGACCAGCTCCGGCATGCCGAAGAGGTTTGCAAACTTCGGCAGCTCGCGGCGGTATTCGTTGTCGAACACGCCGATCCACTTCCCGTCGCTGCACTCGTAGAAGTGGCAGAACGGGTCGGACGGGCGCAGGGGGTCGTTCGGACGGTCGCCGCCGAACTGCGGCTGGTGCGACACGACGCCGATGGCGTTGCACCAGATGCCGCTGGCAAACAGCGACGTGCTCACAAACGTGCCCATGCCGGTGCTCTTTTTGCCGATGAGCGCCATGAGGATGCCCGACAGGAAGGCCGAGCTCGTGGCCATGTCGCCGAAGGCGTAGGTGGGCGTGAACGGGAACGAGCCGGGCGCCTGCCAGTCGGCCATCGGGCCGCTGCGCAGCCAGAACGCCGTGCTGTCAAAGCCGGGCTTGGCGGCATCGGGGCCCTTGGGGCCGAAGCCGGAGAAGTGCGCGTACACGAGGCCGGGGTAGGCTGCGTGCAGCGTCTCGTAATCGAGACCCAGACGGCCCAGCGACGGCAGGCGGACGTTCGTAAGGAACACGTCGGCCGTCTCGAGCAGCCTGAGCATGGCCGCCTTGCCGTCCGGATTTTTCAGATCGATGCTCGTCAGGCGCTTGCCGCTGTTCTGGATGGTGAACAGCGGGTTTTTATCGTCCTCGCACACGACCATCTCGAACTCACCGGCGCGGCGCATCTCGTCGCCGATCCTGGTTTCTACTTTGATGACTTCCGCGCCGAACGCGCACAGCACGCGCGACGCGGTCGGGGCGGCGACGACCGTCGCCAGCTCCACAACGCGAATCCCCTCGAGGGGCATCTTCTTCTTTTGCTCCATAGTGACGTAAACTCCTATCTTGGGATGGGGGTCATGCTGCTCAGCGCGCGGCGTAGAATCGCTCGGCCTGCTCCTGCTCCTCCGGGGTCTGGCGGTGCGCCAGACAGATGACGACATACAGCACGGCCGAAACGCCGAAGCTCGGCCAGAGCGCATCGATCGAGAACAGCGGCAGCGCGCTGACCTTGCCGCCGATGAACCAGACGATGGCGATGATCGTCGCCGAGAGCATGGACGCGAACGCGCCCGCAGAGCACGACTTCTTCCAGAAGAACGCGCCGATCGTCGGCAGGAACAGCCCCGCCGAGTTGATGGTAAACGTGATGAGCAGGATGTTCATGATATCCTGCGTGAACCACCCGAACACCGCGCCGAGCACGCCCACGAGCAGCGACGCGGCAAGGCCGACGCGCATCAGGGTCTTTTCCGACGCCTCGGGATGGAAATAGCGCTGGTAAATATCCTTCGTCAGGCTGGCAGAGCCCGTGAGCACCGAGATGTCCGCCGTGGACATGATGGCGCTGAGCACACCGATGAGCACAAGCCCCTTGAGCCCGTGCGGGAAGAGCTCGACCACGAGCGCCGCAATGACATTGTTCGACGACGCGAGATCGGGCAGGATGAGCTTTCCGGCCATACCGAGGAAGGTGCTCGCCCCGGCGATGATGAGCACGAGCACGGCCGCATAGATCGTGCCGGTGCGGGCAGTTCTGGCGTCCTTGGCCGCGATGCAGCGGGTGTAGCTGTCCATGCTCGTGAAAAACGACATGACCGTGGACAGACCCAGTGCGGCGATCGTCGGCCAGCCCCACGCGCCGAGGTCAAAGAAGCTCGCCGGCAGGTCGGCGGCAAGGCTCATGCCGTTTTTGTGCAGCATGCTGCCGACCAGCGGCACCGCCAGAAACACCACGCCGAGCAGCAGCAGCGCCATCTGCACGATGTCGGTATACGTCACGGCGAGCAGGCCGCCCGTCGAGACATAAAACACGATGACCACGGCCGCAAGGACATAGCACAGCCCGAGATCCCAGCCCGTGAGGACATTGAGGATCGAGGCGCCGGCAACAAACTGCGCCGCCGTGTAGCCGATCATCGCAAGGATGGTCGTGATGCTGGCCATGGTGCTGTTTTTCTGGTCGTAGCGCGCGCGGATCATCTCCGGGAAGGTGATGTTCTGCAGCACCTCGCTCACGCGCTTGACGGGCTTGGCCATGACGAGTGCGAACAGCACGCAGCCGATGGCGATCTCGCCGACGTACCAGATGCCGGTGATGCCCATGGAATAGCTGTTGGACGACGTGCCGATGACGGATGAGCCGCCGATCCAGCCGGCCATCCAGAGCGCGCCGATCTTCAGCGCACCCATGGCGCGTCCGCCGAGATAATAATCGTCCACGCCGGTCTGCTTTTTGTTCGCGATCAGACCGAGCGCGATCATGCCGACAAAATATGCCAGAATGATGACGACGTCTAAAACGTTCAAAAACTTTACACCTCCAAAGCGGGATCTCCGGGGCGCTGCGGCGCAGCGCCCCGATGCTGATTACGGATGATAATGAGCAGAAACCCGTGGAGACCGCCGGTTTTTAGTGGATCTGCGTGCCGGCGCGGAAGCAGAGACTGTTTTTGGGGTTGATCTTGCCCTTCTTTTCGAAGAACTCATTGATCAGGCGCTCCAGATCGTCCTCGGTGAAGAGGTCGGAATTGGCCGCCATGGCGCCCATCATGACGATGTTTGCGCCCTTCGGGTTCTCGTGCTCCGCCGCGATCTCGGTCATCGGGACCTTGACGACGCGGATGTCGTCGCGGTATTCGCGCTCATGCACGAGCGAGCTGTTGACCAGCAGCAGTCCGCCGGGGCGGAGGCTGCTCTCAAACTTGTCGATCGCCGGCGCGTTCATGCCCATGAGAATGTCGATCTTCTTGGCGCAGGGGCTGGCGATCTCCTGGTCGGAGAACTTCACGGTGCAGTTGGCCGTGCCGCCGCGCATCTCTGAGCCGTAGGACGGATACCACAGCACGTTCATGCCGAGCTTCATGCCGGCCTCAGCCAGGATCAGACCGGTGGTCAGAACGCCCTGACCGCCGAATCCTGCACAAATCATTTCTACCATCATGCCTGATCGCCACCCTTCTTGTCAATGTATTCGCCGACCGGGAAGTACTTGGTCATCTCCGTGTGCACATGCTCGCGGGCCTTCACCGGCGGCATGTTCAGGTTGGTCGGGCAGGGGCTGAGCAGCTCGACGAGGCAGAAGCCGTCGCCGTTGAGCTGGTGCTCAAACGCCTTGCGGATAAGCTTTTTGCAGTTGTTCATGCCGGCAGGGCCAACCAGTTCACCGCGTGCCAGATAGGCAATGTCCATCTTGCCGAGCACGTTGACGACGTTGAGCGTACCGTAGCGGGCAGGATCCTTGCCCTTCGGGGAGGTCGCAGTCTTCTGGTGCGGCAGGGTGGTCGGGGCCATCTGGCCGCCGGTCATGCCGAAGACGCTGTTGTTGACGACGAACACGCAGATGTTGTCGTTGCGCAGCGCGGCGTGAATGGTCTCCGCCATGCCGATGGAGTAGGCAGCGCCGTCACCCAGGTACGCAAAGACCGGGTTGGCGGGGCGGATGTGCTTGACGCCGACGGCCGTCGGAATGTCGCGGCCGTGCGCCGCCATGATCGTATCGTAGCGCCAGTAGTCAATGTTGAACGAGCAGCAGGCAACGTCCACGACCGCCAGCATTTTTTCCTGGATGCCGAGTTCCTCGGAGACCTCGCCGATCAGGCGCGTGGCCAGGCCGTGGCCGCAGCCGGGGCAGAAGCCAGCGGAGGAAAAGACAGTTTCGGGTGCTTTGAGTTTCATTTATTTCTCCTCCTTTTCCAGCATGGCCTTGGCCTGCGCGATGATCTCTTCCGGTTCCGGCAGACCAAAGAACGTGCCATAGAAGCCGACCGGATATTTGTTTTCCACAGCCAGCTTGACATCGTCGACCATCTGGCCGAGGATGTTGATCTCGACCGTCATGAACGCCTTGGCGTTCTTGCAGGTCTCAAACGCCTTGACCGGGTACGGCCAGAGCGTGATCGGGCGGATCAGGCCGAGCTTGAAGCCCTCGGCGCGCGCCATGTTCACCGCTTCCTTCGAGATGCGGGAGCTGATGCCGTAGGCCACGAGCACCACGTCGGCGTCCTCCGCCTGGTAGGACTCCCAGCGCTGCTCGGTCTGCTCCATCTGCGCATACTTGCTGCGCAGGAACTCGGGATACTGCGGGTTGGTGTAGTAGACGTTCTGCACCTTGCGGGGCGCGGCGCCCGCCTTGCAGCCGCGGATCGCCCAGTCGTACTGGTCGATGTCGTGCTCGACGAAGTCCTTGAGCTCGACGCCCTCGACCATCTGGCCGATGGCGGCGTCGGACGCGACCAGCACGGGGTGGCGGTACTTCTCCGCCAGCTCGAAGGCGGTGGACATCATGTCGCAGTTTTCCTGCACGGAGGCCGGCGCCAGCACGATCGTGCGGTAGTCGCCGTGGCCGCCGCCGCGGGTCATCTGCCAGTAGTCGCCCTGTCCCTGCGCGATGTCGCCGAGACCGGTGCCGATGCGCATGACGTTGATGATGACCGCCGGAAGATCCGCCGCGACCAGATAGGAGATGCCCTCCTGATTCAGCGAGAAGCCGGGGCCTGCGGAGCTGGTCAGCGCGCGCGCGCCGGCAGCCGATGCGCCGAGGAGCATGTTGATGCCCGCGAGCTCGGACTCGGTCTGCACGAACGTGCCGCCGACCTCATCCATGCGCTTGGCCAGATACTCGAGGATCTCGGTCTGCGGAGTGATGGGATAGCCGCTGTAAAACCGGCAGCCGGCGCGCAGCGCCGCTTCTGCCAGGGCCTCATTGCCCTTCATCAGTTGTTTGCTCATGTTTGTACCTCTTATTCCAGAATCTCAAAGACACTGTCGGGGCACACGCGGTAGCACGTGCCGCAGGCGACGCACAGGGAGTCGTCGACCTGAACGGTGTCATAGCCCTTGTCATTGATGTGTCCGGAGAACGACAGCGCCTTGCGCGGACAGTCGTTCACGCAGTAGCCGCAGCCCTTGCAGCGGACGGTGTTGATCTTGATCTTGCTCATGTGGATAAGCCTCCTTGTAATATGCGCGGATCACGCAGCCTGCTCGGCTGCTTTGCGCTTTGCGACCTTCTTGGACTGCGAGATGGCGCAGACGGCCGCGATCACGCCCAGCGCCGCCGTGCCGACGCCGTAGATGAGGATACGCGTATAGCCCGCGTCGCCGTAGGCGTCGATCCAGTTGCCGAACATGGTGTGCACGAACATATCCGGGATGTAGCCGACAAACGTCGCGATGGCAACCGCCGTCGCGGAGATCGTCGTCGGGATGCCCATCTCGGGCTGGATGGAGAAATATGTGCCCTTGCACAGGAACATCGCGATGCCGACCAGAAGCAGCAGCACCACCAGCAGGCCGCCGCTCGTGCCGCCGGGCAGGACCAGGAAGATGCCGACCGTCACAAGGCAGGCAACCTGACCGAGCAGCTGCTCCTTGGAGATGGACTTGAACGTCTTGTCGGCCAGATAGCCGCCGAGCGGGCCGCCGATCAGGCGGCAGCCGTAGGTACGGAAGGTACCGATGGTGGCAGCCAGCGTTGCGGACATGCCGAGCACGCCCGTGCTGTAGGGGGTGAGGTAGCTGGCAACGGCCGAGATGGTCACGTAGCACCAGACCAGGATGGCCATGATCCACACGCCGGGGATCTTAAACGCGGACACATAGTCCTTGAAGGTGATCTTCTTCTGCTTTTCTTCCTCGCTCACACCGTAGGCTGCGTCCTTCGGCATGAGGATGGCGACAAGAATGCCGGACACGATCGACAGGCCGCCCATGAACGCCAGCGCGCTCTTGAAGCCGGTGATCAGGTCGCTGCCGCCGACGACGGCCATGACGCCGATCATGATGAAGCTCAGCAGCAGGGACGCCAGGCCGTTGAGCGCCTCGAAGATGCCGTACATACGGCCCTGCTCCTCGTCGCTGCCCGTCATGCGGATGCCCTTCATGATGGCCGGCCAGAAAGCGAAGCCGCCCGTCAGGCCCATGAGCAGCCAGATGATGACGGCCATGGTGTAGCTCTTATACGTGAACATAAACAGGAAGCTCAGCGCTGCCTGACCGAAGATGGAGATCAGCAGGACGGGCTTGGGGTTGAATTTGTCGCCGATCCAGCCGCCCGGCAGATAAGAGACCGTGCAGCAGATGCAGTAGGCCGTCATCAGGGAGCCGAGCTGGGCGTTCGTGCAGCCCATGGCAGCGATCATCTGATCGTAGAAGCTGGACTTCATGTACGGCATGACGTACATAAAGCCGTAGGCGATTCCGAGCGCGAACAGCAGCAGGAAGCGCCGAACGTTTTTCGATGCATTGCTCGTGTTGGACATATTTCTTTCTCTCCTCTAATACAGTTTCATTCCAAATTCTCAGTTCTCTTTGTGGTCGCTGGGGGAATGCTGCTCCAGTTCTCTCGTTTGCTCACCTCGCTCGCTCTGCCGCAGGCGGCTGTGTGAAGTCCGTATCCGAATCGATATTTGTCTGACAAATCCTTGACACAAAAAAAAGATTGTGCTAAGGTAGACACAGATCACAAGTTACCCACTAATTGTCAGACAAATTTCCGGAGAATAAGGAAAGGTCCGTTAGGACCCCTTGAATTTGTCTGACACATTCGATTGGTTCAATCATACCATTCCTTTTTTTCTTTGTAAATGAACACAATTCTCAAAAAAACGACGCAGAATTTGTGGATATTGCTCAGCGAGGTGTCGTAATGAAACCGGAAACCAGCATCAATTACAAGAAGATCGTGGACGACGTGCTCGAGAAGATCAGCCGCGGAGAGCTGCAGAAGGGCGACAAGCTGCCGACGGAGCTGTGCCTTGCGACCAGATTCGAGGTCAGCCGCACCTGCGTGCGCGAGGCCATCAAGAGTCTGGAGGCTATGGGCATCGTGCAGAGCATTCAGGGCAGCGGCTCGTACATCACGAACACGCCGGAGCAGTCGATCAACCGGCCGCTGTGCGCGCTGTTCGCGCTGAGCAACGGCACGCTCGAAAACGTGCTCGACCTGCGCATCGTGCTCGAGACGGACGTCTGCCGCGACATCATCCGCACCGCGACCGACGACGAGATCGCGCGGCTGTGCGCGCTGGCCGACTATGATTACACCGAGCTGCCGATCGAGCGGCAGGCCATGCTCGACTCCCGGTTTCACAACGCGCTCATGCGCATGTCGCACAACGCCCTCATCAAATATATCTACACGACGCTGGCGTCCCTGATGGACATCTACCGCGAGCGCGTGCTGCAGGAGACGCTGCGCCGCGACGAGAATGCCCTCACCCGCGCCGGACACATGGCCATCTGTCAGGCGCTGCGCGACCGGGACGAGGACGCGGCCGCCGCCGCCGTGTATGAGCATCTGGTGCTGATCGGCGGATACCGCGAGAGCCTGATCGAGCAGAACGGGGAAGACGGGGCAAAGCGTCACGCACAGGAGGCTGCACTATGAAAACATTCCAACTGCCCGCCAACAGCAACTACGGCGACCGGCCGATCCCGGTCACGTTCCCGGATAACTGGGACGTACACATCTCCAGGATCCACGGCTATGACACCCCGGCGCTGACCGAGGCGCAGATCCGCGAAAAGCTCCACGCCGCCATCGGCACCAAGCCCATCAGCGAGGGCGCCGCCGGGAAAAAGAGCGCCGTCATCATCATCGACGACATCACCCGCCCCACGCCGTGCGAGCCCATCGCCCGCGCCGTCATCGCGGAGCTGCACGCCGCCGGTGTACCGGACGAGAACATCTGGTTCATCATCGCGCTCGGCACCCACGGCGTCATGTACCGCACGGAGTTCGTGCGCAAGCTCGGCGAGGAGCTCGTCGAGAACTACGAGGTGCACAACCACAACCTGTTTTTTAACCACGTCTTTGTCGGCAACACGAGCAACAACGTGCCCGTGGAGATCAATGCCGACGTCATGTCCGCCGACTACAAGATCGCCATCGGCACGACCATGGCGCACAGCTACTACGGCTTCAGCGGCGGCGCAAAGTGCATTCTGCCGGGCGTGAGCTCGCTGCGCACGATCATGCGCAACCACAGCTTCACGACGACGACGGAGTTCAACATGGGCAACCCACACACGCTCATGCGCAGCGACGCCGAGCAGGCCGCGCGCATGATGGGGCTGGACTTCAAGGTCGACGCCATCCTCAACGGCCACGCCGAGATCTGCAACCTCTTCGCCGGTGATTTCGAGGCCGAGGAGCGGCAGGCGGCCGCCTATGCCGCCGGGCACTACGCGGCGAAGTTCGTGCCGGATTGTGACATCGTCATCGCCAACAACTACTTCAAGCCCGCCGAGGCCAACTGCGCCTACACGCCCGAGGTCATCGCCTCGCTCAAGGACGGCGGCTCGTTCGTGCTCGCGGCCAATTCTCCGTTCGGCCCGTGCGTGCATTTCCTGTACGACAAGTGGGGCCACTCCGCCCCCGGCGGCATGATGTGGTCGGGCTGCTACACGAAGGGCAAGAACATGGCCCACGCCGTCGTATTTGCCGAGCACACCGTCAAGGGCATGCGCGACCCGTGGTACATCGACGAGCACTCGGGCGCGGAATATGTGCGCACGTGGGACGATGCCCTGCGCATCCTCGACGACGGCACGCCGAAAAAGGTCGTGCTCTACCCCACCGCCGAGTGTCAGGTGCTCGATAACTCCAAGGATTTTTATAAGCGCTGAACGGCGCAGATTTTGGACAAAACAGGCGGAAACGCGTTGCGTTTCCGCCACATTTTATCAAAGGACCTCGTAGAGTTTCGCCGCCGCAGCGGCGAAAGAAAGTCCGATCATTTTCTTCGGCGACATGTGCGGCGAAGAAAATACTTCTCAGGCTGCAAGTGTGGAATTTGTGCGCCGCCGGCGCACAAATTATGCGCGCAGCAGACTGCAACCCCTTTGTCAAAAAGGAATACTTTTTGACAGCTTTACGTTACGCTTTGCTCTTGGAAAAGAGGTCCTTGCCGTCGGCTGCGGTCAGAATGCCGCAGACGATGACGATGAGCGCGCAGATGATCGTCGTCGGCGTGAGCACGCTCGTGTCGCCGAGGAACACCGCTGTGAAGAAGATCGCCCAGGCGGCATAGGTGACGTTGAGCGCCATGGACTTCGACGCGCCGATCGCGGCGATCGCGCGGTAGTAGCACAGGTAGGACAGCGTGGCAAAGAAGGCCGCGATCGCAATGACGGGCAGCAGCCAGCCGGTGCCGGAGGTGAACAGGCTCACCGTGAAGCCCCAGCCGTGCAGCAGGGGCAGCAGCACGATGCCATAGACCAGCGCGGAGGTGGTCTGGCGGATCTGCAGGGCATATTCGTCCTTCACGTCGGGGTCCTGCATACACTTGGCGAGGATGACCGCCTCGATGCCCCAGCCGAAGGCGCACATCATCGCGCCGGCGATGCCGAGCCAGAAGTCGGTGATGTTCAGCTCCGGCGAGTAGCTCAGACCGTAGACGCCCAGCAGCGTCGCCAGCAGGAAGATCCAGCGGTACCACTGCATCTTTTCCTTGAGGAAGAAGTAGGCGAGGATCGCGCCGATCGCGGGAAAGACCGCGCTGGCGACCGCGCCGATGGACGCGCCCATGTAGTTGATGGCGAGCACGTAGCCCGTCATGCCGATCGGTCCGCCGATGACGGCGGCGAGCATGACGAACTTGCCGCTCTTGGTCTTGAAGGCGGCTTTATAGACATTTTTGAGATTGCCGCGCACGCCGTTATACAGCGTCGCCCAGAGCGCGGAAAATGCGTCGTGGATGAAGGTGCTCACAAACGGCGCGAGGAAGATGGCCTGCTCGGTCGAGACAAACGGCGCCATCGACAGCGCGATGCCGAGGATGATGGTCTCCACCGCCCAGGTCGCGCCCGCTGCAATACCATAAAACATAGCTTTTGCTCCTTTCTGCGCTTGCTGCGCTCAGGCCTCGGCAAAGAGGCGGAGGTTGTCCTTCAGACGGGCATAGCGCTCCACCGCCCAGTCCTCCATGGGCTGGCCGTCATACGGCACGCGGGTCTTTGCCCAAAGCGTCCAGAGGTAGTCGACGTAGATCTTGTTGGCAAGGAAATGCTTGTATTCGTTCTGGTCGGGCTTGCTGCCGAGATACTCGGTGAGCAGCAGCTCGTCGTTTTCCGGCGTGAACACGCCCTCGATCGACACGTCGGCGAGGTCCCAGATGCCGTCGTTCATGCCGGCGTACTCCCAGTCGATGAGATAGAGCCGGTCGTCATCCGCCGAGACCACCCAGTTTTCGCACAGGGGGTCGTTGTGGCAGGGGACGTTTTGGATGTCGCAGACGCTGTCGACCTGCGCCTTGACGGCCATGACCGCCGCCTTGACCTGCGCATAATCACCGAACATGGGCACGCTGTTTTCCTCGATGATCTTCTCATAGCCCGCGGCCATGTCGAACACCTCGAAGGGGACGCCGGTGTCGACGCCGCTGCCGTGCAGCGTCTTGAGCAGCTGCGCCGCCTGACGGATGCGCTTGTCGCCGCGCATCGTCTCGGCCGACATGGTGACGGCGTTCGGCACGAACTGCGACACCTTTTCGCCGTCGTCACCGAAGAAGTAGAGCTTGGCGTCGATGCCGAGGCGGCAGGCGAGCTCCGTGCTCACCTTCTCGTCGGCGCGGTCGATGAGCTCCTCCGTGCCCTCGCCGGGGATGCGCACCATGATGCGGCTGCCGTCGGCAAACGACACGCAGTAGGTGCGGTTGGTGAGACCGCCCATTCTCTGCACGTCGCTGTAATCGGAGTGCCCGAGCACTTCGTCGAGCAGCGCCCGGATCCGGCCGAGATCTGCCTGCACAATTTCTTTAGCCATTGATCTTCTCCATTTCTTTATTTTTATAGTCGTACTGATACGTCTCGTTCTGATAACGGAAGGTGAAGCCGACCGCCTGCGTGCCGCCGCACGCCTTGCGCGCGTGAAAGTCGGTGAGCGCCGCCTCGCCGCAGCCAAGGCGCTCCGCGAGCTGCCGGATGATCTGCGAGCGGGTGTCGTCGATGTAGCTGGCGTCAAAGCCGCGCAGCTCGTCGAGGCTGTCAAACTCGAAGATGTCGCGCGCGTCATAGCGCCGGATGCGCAGCTTCAGCTCGTCGAGATGCGCGGCGTAGACCGCCTCCCAGAGCTTGTCGCGGATCTCCGGCGTGTCATATTCCCGCTCGAGGATCTCGACGAATTTCCGGCTGAAGGGCTCGGACCAGAACACGTGCCCCATCATGTACCACGCATTTTCGCCGCCGATGCTGACCCGGTCGATATAGCCGTCGTCCCCCTCGTAGACGCACCACTCGGACGTGGGACCGTCGGCATAGAGCGCGGCATAATAGGCGTCGTCCACGCAGGACTCGAAGGGATTGCGCGAGAAGTAGTTGTCCGACGAGCAGATGTAGGAATTACCGAGCAGGTGGCGCGCGGCATAAATGCTCGAGTGATTGTTGCGGCAGGTGTATTCGGGGTTATCGACGATGGTGACACCGAACTTCTCCCGCAGGTATGCAAAGCGCTCCTTCATATATCCGCCCACGAGCACGACGCTGTCGATGCCGGCGTCCCGGATCTGGCGGATCTGCCGCTCGATGAGCACCTCGCCGCGCACGGTCAGCAGGCTCTTGTGCGTCTCATACGACAGCGGCGCGAAGCGGCTGGATGTGCCGGCGGCCATAATGACCGCATTGTCTACTTTGTACAAGTTGTTCCCTCCGTTCAGCGCTCGGCGGTCAGCACGGCTTTGTTCGCAACCGAATGCCAGGCGTTTTTGTTCCAGATGTCACCGCCCACGGTGTACCAGTCGCCGGCAATGAACTGCGTGCCGCAGTTGACGTTGACGTCCCATTCGAACGAGTAGAGCAGCAGCTGCTCCTGCTTCGGCTTCGAGACCTCGTCGATGCGCCGCCCCGAAAACGGGTTAACGGGATCTGCGACCACGTCCTTCACTGCCAGCAGCGGGACATCGGCGGAGAGCATAAACTCATCCGACGTCGTAAAGCCCTTACTGTTGAAGTCCTTGACCATGAGCAGCGAGGCGAAGCTCTCGGCATCCATGCCGTCGTCCGCGAGCAGCTCGGAAAACTGTCCCATCGTGCCGCCGTGGTCGGACATGACGATGATGCGCGTGTTGTCGTAAACGCCGTTTTCGCGCAGATAGTCAAACCATTTGCCGAGCTGGAGCAGCGCGGCGACGTTGCACTGATAGTACGCATAGTCATTGCGCTGTTCCACGGTCATCGTTCTGCCGTTCACCGTGAAGCGGTCGGCGTGCTCGCGCTCGTACTGCGTGTTGTCGACCTCCGGCGCCGGGACGTATTCCGGCTCCTGCAGCAGCACCGGATCGTGGGTCGTGTCGTTGGTCAGGACCATGTAGGTGTTTGTGTCGTCCTTGCTGATCCGGGTAATGTTCGGGAGATTTGCGAGGACGTTGTAGGAATTCATGAATCCTGCGCTGATGCCGCTCGCCGTGAGCGCGCCGTCGGTCGATTGACCGGCGTAGCCCTCGTCGGACACGAAGTTGCCCTGATTGTAGGTGCCGTAGTCGTAGAGATTTGCCTGAATGCACAGCGGCGCCGCCTTCATGAGTGCGTAGCAGAAGAAGTTGCGCTTGTTGCTGCGGATGGCCTGCTCCTGCAGCATCGGGTCGGAGAAGTAACCGCGGACATTGAAGCGCCGGATGTCCGGGTAGTCCTGAAAGATCGAGAGATCCGGCACCCAGCCGTAACCGGCGTAAACAGGCTCGAGCACGGTGACGTCAAAGCCGTTTTGATCGAACATGACCGGCAGCACCTTGAGCGCCTCGTTCTGCTTATCGACAAGCAGCTCCTGATCGCGCGCGTTCAGCTCGGCCGGCGTGTATTCATAGCCGCCGAACAGGGACGGCGTGCTGATGTTCGTCTTGATGCCGAGCGAGGCGGTGTTGCTGTAGTAGGTGAAGCCGTCAAACTGCGCCTCCAGCTCCGGCTTTTCGTTGAAGATATACGGAATGTACGGCCCCATGGCGCGGTCGAGCATGAGCACGATCACGTTTTTGCCCGTCTTGCTCAGGGAGAAGGTCGGGGTCTCGCCGTCGGACTGTGCGCCGGCCTTGATCTCGTTGATCGAGCGGCAGATACCCACGGTGTTCACCACAGACATGCACACGACGGCGATGATACCCACGGTGAGGATGCCGGGGATGCGCTGCCGCCACTTGGACGCAGCGAAGGTGAACACGGCGAAAACGGCCAGCACGACGGCGAGGTTCACGAGCATCTGCCCCGTTGTAAACTGCAGCCCGTTGTCAAACACGAGCCCCGCCGAGAGATTGCCGAGGCTGCGCCCGAAGAACATATAGTCCACCAGCGCGATGCCGCACAGCGCCCAGACGCACCGATCCAGAAGGGCCTTCACCGAGGGCTTGGCAAGGCTGTAAAAAATGCCGAACCAGATGACGAACGTGCCCACAGAGAAGCAGAGGGCGCTGACGATGTACCACGCCGGGTGCAGGAAGCTGGTCATGTTCACAAACTCCTGCGGCGAGGCATGGATGACCGCCGAGGGGATCAGCAGCCCCGTGAGCACGGCGAGGAAGACGCAGCCGGAGACGAAGAGCTTCTTGCTCGGCTGCGCGCCGCGGAGCTTTTCCGGCAGCCGGACCTTGCCCTTGCACAGCGCGGCCAGCAGCGGGAGCTGCAGCACGAGGGCCGCCGCGATGAAAAACACCAGACGGCGCGGCGTCGGCTGCCCGTAGAAAAACAGGCCGTACACGGCGGCGGCGATGCCCGCGAGCGAGAAGAGCACGCCGAGGATGATGTGCGCGTGCCTGAGCTTATAGAAGATCGTCTTGATGAGCGAAAAGAGGTTATTGAGCGTCCAGTAGAACACGAGCCCCGCCGGAGACGTGTAGAGAAACACGAGGAAAAACAGCGCCATGGTATACAGCTGCACCTTTGTTTTCGGCAGGCTGCCCTTGGTGAAGATGACGCAGGAGACGAGGTTGATCGCCGTCATGAGAAACGGCAGGACGTTGACCGTCACGCCCGCCACGGTGAGCAGGCCGTCGGGCGCGCCGAGGTCGCGGATGGGCCCGAAGGACACGCCGTGCAGCAGCGCCAGATTCGAGAGGAAGGCGTAGGCCGCGATGAAAAACGGGATCTCCAGAAACAGCGACGTCGCGCCCTTGAGCACATAGGTCGGCTTGTAGTTGTTCTGCCGGTAGTAGGTCTGCAGCATCATCATGCGCTCGTCGCCGCGGAAGGTCTTTTTGATGTGCGCCACGCCCTTGTGCAGGCGCAGCTCCGTCTCGCGCTCCTCCTCCTGCATGGCGTCGGCGCGCCGGTAGAGCGGCAGCACGAGGAAGTTCATCGCAAGGCTCAGCGCGATGATGGCAAGGCCGGGGTCGTCGACGACCCGGTTGGCCATGACGAACACCACCTCAAACAGCAGCTGAAGCGGCTTGATGAGCAGCGTGCCCAGAATGTCCCAGAATGACATGTTATTGTTCTCCTATCTCGGTGTCGGAGGCCGTCTTTGCGGACAGCTCCGTGAGCTTGCGCTCCAGGTAATCGGCCGTGTTGCGCGCGCCCTGCCCGATGTGCTCCCAGGTCTGCGCTCTGGCCTCGTCGCGCCCCGCCTGATAGCGGGGGTCACGCAGGCAGGCGTCGATGAGCTCGCGCAGGCGCGGCATATTCTCCTCGGTCAGCTTCTGGCCGATGCGCGGCAGCACGTCGAACGTCCAGTAGGGCGTGTCGAGCCACCACGCGTCATAGGGCGCGTCGTCAAAGTCCGTGTCGGTGTAGATGACGGGCTTGTCGTATACGAGCGAGAAGTCGAAGATCACGCCCGAGAAGTCGGAAATGAGGATGTCCGAGCGGCGCAGCACGTCGTAGTTGTCCGCGTCGCGGTTCCACTCGAGCTGCGGCGAGTCGGGATAGGCGCGCATGAGCTTTGCCATCATGTCCTGCTCGGAGCGGAACGACTGCGGGTGCGGGCGGATGATGATGTGATACCCCGTCGCAAGCAGGGTGTCGATGATCCGGCCGCCGTATTTTTTGAGGATGGCGCTCTCGCCCCAGGACGGCGCGAGCAGCACCGTGCGCTCATGCTCCGGCAGCGGCGGGTCTGCGTGCAGCCGCGCGAGCATATCATCCATGTACGGGATGCCGACCTTGACGATCTCCTTGGCGGGCAGCGCGCGCAGCTTTTCGAGCGCGCGCACCTGCTCGACCTGATACTGACCCGAGAGCAGGATGGCGTCATAGTAGTCGATGCCGAACATCCGGTAGCCGCTGATGTCGCTGGCCGCGTGCGGCAGGTGGACGTAATAGTCGACCTGCTTCGAGCGCTTCCACTGGTAGACATCCAGCCCCGGCGTCGTGGACAGCACGATGGAGGCGTTGAGGAAATTCAGCTTGGCGAAGGCCTTGTTGCCCTCCTCGATGAACTGCGCATGGATGTGCGGGAAGTCGTTTTCGAGTGCGGGGTCGTCCGGCGAGGCGGTCATGTAGACCGTGTCGATGCCCTTTTTGTCGAGCTCGCGGCACACGGGGCGAAACACGCTCCAATACCGCTTGTCATCCGAAAAAATGACCAGCGGGATCTTCTTTGCGCCGGTATCGACCTTTTTGCCGCCGCTGAGCAGAAAACGCAGCTTCAAAAACCACGATTTGAGCATATAGGTCGCGGCGCCGATGATGCCGATGAGGATCGCAAAGAGCATGCTGCCCGTGCCGGGGTCAATGTAAAATCTCATCCTGGGTCTGTTCTCCTTCGATTGTTTCTGTTGCGTTCAGAATTCAGGCTGCATCCCTGAGCAGCGGCAGCGCGCACAGCGTGCACAGCGCCGACGCCGCCAGATAGGCCGCGGCCTGAGGCGCGGCGGATACCGCACCGCTGCCCGTGAGGTTGATGAGCGCGTGGGCGAGCAGCGGCAGCGCGATGCTGCCGGTCCTTGCGCGCACCGCCGTCAGCAGCAGCCCCGCGCCGAAGGCGCACAGCGCCTGCACCGCGGCGGCGGAAACGCTCCCGCCAATGGCGCTGCCCAGATGCAAAAGCGCAAAGAGCGCCGCCGATGCCGCGGCCGCCCCGGCCGCGCCGAGCTTTTCGCCCCAGACGGCCGGCAGCACGCCGCGAAACAGCACCTCCTCGCCGAACACGGCAAAGAGCAGATACACCGCCTCTGCCGCTCCCGGCCACGCGCCGCCGAAGGCAATGTTCAGCGCGGCGAACAGCAGCACCGGCAGCGACAGCAGCGCGTCGCGCGCCGTCAGGCCGCTGCCGCGGCACAGGCCGTAGCTGCGCAGCCGGCCGCGCGTGTGCAGTCCTCGCAGCAGCACCGCCCAATACACCGCCAGCAGCGCCGGCGTGAGCAGCGGCGCCGCGGCCGGCGCGAGCGCGCGGGGCACGGCGAACAGCAGCCCGTATAAAAGCAGCCAGAGCCAGAACATACGCGCCGCCCTTTCTCACAATGCAGTCAATGAGAAAATTATATGCCAATTTAATCCCATATGCAAATAGTTTTTACCCGCATTTGACCGGAACCGACATTCTGCGCGCCGGGCGCCCGCAGCGCGGGCTGCGGCGCGCGGCAAACAAGCAGGCGGAGCGCCGGATGTTTGTTAACAAACATTTGTTACACATATTGACATGATTCGGACAAAGTTCTATAATAAATGTGCGCTAACGTTCCGCGCTTGTGCAAAATGTCGAATTTTCAAAGACGGCGCGGGAACCGTGCAATGAAGGAGGGAATGCGCGAATGAGAGACCTGAAGCATCTGATCTATTTTGAGAACCTGCTGCAGCAGGCAAACAACGACCTGGTTCAGGCCGCCTGTGGGGATGGGCGGCTGGCACTGGCATGGAACTGTTCGTACATACCGGAGGTTTTGCTGGATACGGACAAGTGCTTTGGCGTGCGTCTGCGTGCGCCGAACTGCACCAACCCCGACATGGCCACCTATTATATGACCAACCGCTCGTGTCCGTACTCCAAGAGCATCCTCGAGCGCGCGTTCGAGGGCGGCTACAACTTTATCTCCGCGCTCATCGGGCAGGAATGCTGCACGACGATGAACCGCATGGAGCAGTATTTTGAATACTGCGAGCTGATCCCGAACGAGAAATTTTTCTGCACGTATCTCGACATGCCGCTGCGCAAGACCGAGTGGCACGCGGGCTACTACCGCCGCCAGATCGAGCAGAAGATCCTCCAGCCGCTCGAAAAGGTCTACGGCGTGGACTTTTCCGAGGCCAACCTGCGCAAGGCTGTTGAGCAGTTCAACGAGGTCTGCCGCATCATGACGGAGATCAACGCCATGCGTGAGGCGGAAAACCCCGTCATCACGGGCTATGAATTCCACGTCATCCAGCTGTGCACGCAGACGTGCCCGAAGGATCTCATCCTGCCCTACCTGCGCGAGACGCTGCAGGAGCTGCGCACGCGCGAGCCTGACCCGAAGCCGGGCTACCGGGCGCGTGTGCTCATCGCGGGCAGCGAGATCGACGACCCGGAGTTTACGAAAATGTGCGAGATGGCCGGCGGTCTCGTCGTGGCCGACCGCTACTGCTTCGGCTCGATGCCCGGCCGCGAGGAGATCCCGCTCGAGGAGGGCAAGGACGTTTTGCAGTCCATCGCCGATTACTATATGTGGCGCAACCAGTGCCCGCGCGCCATGGGACCCGAGAACATCATCGCGCGCAAGCGCTACATCTTCGATCTCGCGGAGAAATACCACGCCGACGGCATCATCGTCGAGAACATGAAGTTCTGCGAATACTGGGGCTACGAGCGCGCGCAGGACGGCATGTGGTTCTACGAGGGCTACGAGCTGCCGCGCAGCATTCCGGTGTGCCAGATCGAGAAGGATTATACGAGCGCCGCCTCCGGCCAGCTGCGTACCCGGTTCCAGGCGTTCATCGAGTCGCTGGAGATCAAAAAGATCCAGGCGCAGCAGTAAGGGAGGGGCTCAACTATGTGGAAACGCAAACGCACGCTCAAAGAAGAATACGGCACGCTCGGCCACTTCCTGCGGGGTGACAACGACTGCCACTATCTCGGCGACCTGTACATCGAGGGCACGAACTTCTACCGCCACCGCGAATGGCGCGGCGTGCGGGACACGGCCTACGCCTTCGCCCGCTGGCTGCAGACGTGGGTCAAGATGGCCGGGCTTATCGGCCGCGATCCGGTGCGCATGGTGCGCGCCTTCTGGAAATACCGCTGGCTGAGCGCCTACCTCGCCACGCCCATGATGGTCGACAAATGGATCGAGGGCGACCGCGGCATGGTGCTGCGCGCCGACCTGACGGCCATCGACTGCATGATCTCGGACTCGATCACGACGATGTGGCGCGAGCTGCGCGCCGACCGCCGCTTCGGCGAGACGAAGTGGACCGAGCGCACGATCGCCTTTGACTACACGCTGCCCAAGCACATCATCTACGGCTTCCCCGGCTACTTCGGCATCAACATCCAGCAGCACGCGGCGTTCATGGTGCCGATCCTGAACAAGAACCTCGGCTCGTACTACGTCGATCAGGCCGTCAGCTGCGGCATCCCGGGCGATATGTGCACGCTGCCGCTCGTGGAGACCGGCGTCGCCGTCGAGGGCGAGTATCCCGACATCGGCAACTGCTGGCTCACGACCAACAACCCCTGCGACGCGAACATGATGGACAACGTCGCCATGTACCGCGCGCTCTCGGGCGACGGGAAAAAGGCCGTGCATCCGTTCACGACCCCGCTCATGTACGACGACCCAACCTGCAAGGAGCTCGGCGTGCACGAGGTGTACGAGGCCATCCACTTCCTCGAGGATCAGTTCCACCAGCCGTTCAACTGGGACACATTCATCCAGCACATTGAAAATACCAACCAGTTCAACCGCGAGGAGACCGAGCGCTGGGACGTCTACGCCAAGACGAGCAACGGCGCGCTCAACCCCGTCTGTCAGGGGCTGTTCCGCATCTACTTCTACCAGCAGGGCGGCAACGAGTACTTCCTCAAGGCCTCGCGCAAGATCACGCGCATCTTTGACAAGTGTGTGCGCAAGAACATCAACACCTTCCCGCACACGCGCCACCGCGCGCTCGCGTGGAGCTGCGGCTCGACGTATTACGCGCACGGCGTGCAGTGGCTGTATAACTGCTGGGGCATCCTGTGCCTGATCAACATGGACTCGCTCACCGGCCACAACATTGTCGACACCGAGGACCGCGACATCATGATGAGCGACGTGGCCGACTGGCACGCCCGCACCCCGATGCGCACGCACACCGTCGGCGGCAACCGCCACATCATGCAGATGTGGGAGACGGCGGAGAAGTTCAACTGCGACATGATCCTCATGTACGACGACATCGGCTGCAAGGGCATGGCCGGCGCTCAGGGTCTGATCGAGGAGGAGATCCGCAAGCACAACGACCGCTTCCACGTTGTGTGGATGCCGCACGCGCTGATGGATCACCGCATCGTCTCGCCGCGCGAGGCGCGCAGCGCCGTCAACGAATACATGACCAGCGTCCTGCACGAGGAGCCGGTCGATCCGTCGCTGGTCGATTTTGACGACAGCATGGGCTGGTAAAGGAGGAGAGCCACTATGAAATGCAGATTTGCAAAGTTCCTGTTCAAGGCCTTCGGCATCACCGGCGGCGCGCTGGCCGTGCTGTTCGTGATCTACTACTATAACCTCGACATGAAGCTCATGCGCTCCGTCGTCATGCCGTTTCTGAACAAGCACTATGACAGCGTCAAGCGCGAGCACCAGATCTGATAGGGGAGGAGCAAACGATGGCAGTCAATCAAAACGTCAATCCCCGGCCGCTGACCGCCGAGGAAAAGGAAAAACGCGCCCGCGGCATCTATGACAGCTTTGCGACCTATGTGGTCTTCTGCGACCACTGCCGCTATGTGCGCAAGACGAATATGTACATCATGCGCGCCGAGGCCTTCATCGACGAGCTCGACGCCCGCGGCGAGGTTTGCCCCCGCTGCGGAAAACAGGAGTGGACGCTCGGCTACCCGATGGGCACGACGACCGGCTTCGTCAAGTTCTGACACGCACCCCAACAGGCTCCCGCCGTCGCGCGGGAGCCTTTTTTACGGCACAGCGCGGGGCAAAGCGCCCCACTTCGGCACAAGAAACAAAAATATGGTTCCCAAGACGCACCGGGTATGTTATAGTGATGACAATCTCGCGCAAAAAAGAAGGAGGAGACACAATGGCACAACTCAGACCGAAGATCGTGAAGCTGGCGAAAATCATTGGGGGCGTTACCGGCATCACGACCAAGATCGACGAAAACGCGCCCGAATATTACTGCATGGCGGGCATCCTCTCGGATGACGAGGCGGACATCGCCATCGCCGCCGGTCTGCGCAAGGAGCGCACCGCGGGCTATCTCGCCAAGAAGGTCGGCAAGACCGTGGAGGAGGTGCAGCCGCTGCTCGACAATCTCGTCTACTACGGCATCTTCCGCCGCTCGATGGACAAGGCGCTCGGCGAGGACGTGTATTACATGCAGATCTTCGCGCCCGGCATCCTCGAGATGATGGTCAACCAGAAGGAGCTGCTGGAAACGCATCCGGAGGTCGGCCGCGCGTTCGATGAGTACACCCGCAACCTCGCCGCGAACATGGGCGCCATGATCCCCGACGGCTACGGCCTCATGCGCGTCATCCCGGTCGAGAGCGCGCTCGAGGGCATCGAGGGCGTGAGCGACTATGAGCGCATCTCGCACTATCTGGATAAGTACGACCGCTTTTCCGTGTCCCCGTGCTCGTGCCGCGCGTCGCGCTCGAGCCTCGGCGACGGCTGCGGTCACCTCGAGGAGGATATGTGCGTGCAGATGGGCAGAGGCGCCGAGCACTACATCCGCACCGGCCGCGCCAGAGAGATCACGCGCGAGCAGGCGCTCGAGATCATTCAGCGCGCGGAGGAAAACGGCCTCATGCACGACATGGTCAACATCGAGGAGCCGGGCGAGAGCGCGGCCATCTGCAACTGCTGCGCCTGCGCCTGCTTCGGTCTGCGCGTGGGTCTGATGTTCGGCGCGCGCGATGCGATCCGCTCCAACTACGTCGCCGAGGTGGACGAGGCCAAGTGCGTCGCCTGCGGTCAGTGCGTGGAGACCTGCCCCGGCAACGCGCTCAAGCTCGGTCAGAAGCTGTGCTCGACCGAGGATCTGACGCCGCAGCAGGACTACGTCAAGCTCTCCGAGACCATCCACCCCAAGCGCTCGTGGAACCCCGACTACCGCGAGGATCACGAGGACGTCATGCCCACCGGCACCGCGCCGTGCAAGACCGCCTGCCCCGCGCACGTGCCCGTGCAGGGCTATCTGAAGCTCGCCGCGCAGGGGCGCTACACCGACGCGCTCGAGCTCATCAAGAAGGAGAACCCGTTCCCGGCCGTCTGCGGCCGCATCTGCAACAAGCGCTGCGAGACCGAGTGCACCCGCGGCGCGGTCGACGAGGCCGTCGCCATCGACGAGGTCAAGCGCTTCATTGCCGACCATGACCTGCACGAGGCCACGCGCTTTGTGCCGAAGCTGTGCAACCAGATCGGCCGCCCGTACACGGAGAAGATCGCCGTCATCGGCGCAGGTCCTGCGGGCATGAGCTGTGCCTACTACCTTGCCAACAAGGGCTACCCCGTGACCGTGTTCGACCGCAACCCCGTTCCCGGCGGCATGCTCACGCTCGGCATCCCGAACTTCCGCCTCGAAAAGGACGTGCTCAACGCCGAGATCGACATCCTGCGTGAGATGGGCGTCGAATTCCGCTGCGGTGTCGAGGTCGGCAGGGACATCACCATCGAGCAGCTGCGCGCGCAGGGCTACAAGGGCTTCTATGTCGCCATCGGCGCGCAGAAGTCGGCCAAGCTCGGCGTTGCGGGCGAGGAGCTCACGGGCGTCTACGGCGGCGTGGACTTCCTGCGCGCCGTGAACCTCGGCGAGCAGCCGGCCGTCGGCAAGCGCTGCGCCGTCATCGGCGGCGGCAACGTGGCCATGGACGTCTGCCGCAGCGCGGTGCGCCTCGGCGCGGACGAGACCTACGTCCTCTACCGCCGCAGCGAGGCCGAGCTGCCTGCCGACCCCGAGGAGGTCAGAGAGGCGATGGAAGAGGGCGTGCAGTTCCGCTTCCTGACCGCTCCGGTCGAGATCCTCGGCGCGGACGGCAAGGTCACAGGCATCCGGGTCGAGCGCATGGCGCTCGGCGAGCCGGACGAGAAGGGCCGCCGCAAGCCCGTCGGCACGGGCGAATTCGAGACGATCGCGCTCGACTCCGTCATCGGCGCCATCGGCCAGACGGTCGACTGGGGCACGCTCGATACCGGCGCGCTCACGACGACGAAAAAGGGCACGGCCGAGGCCGACGCCCTCACGTATCAGACCGCGCAGCCGGACATCTTCGTCGGCGGCGACTGCTACACCGGTCCGAAGTTTGCCATCGACGCCATCGCCGCCGGCAAGGAGGCCGCCATCAGCCTGCACCGCTTCGTGCACCCCGGCCAGACGCTCACCGCCGGACGCGACCGCCGCGTGTACCGCTCGCTCGACAAGGAGCACGTGCTCCTCGAGACGGCGGGCTTTGATAAGGATCACCGCCAGATGCCGGGCTACAACGCGGCCAAGGCCAGAACCTTCTCCGATGCGCGCGTCACGTTCACGGAGGAGCAGGTCAAAAAGGAGTGCGCCCGCTGCCTCGGCTGCGGCGCGACGAAGGTCGACAGCTACCTGTGCATCGGCTGCGGTCTGTGCACCACGAAGTGCAAGTTCGACGCCATCCATCTCAAGAAGGTGCGCGACTGGCACGCGGGCTCGTATGAGACCATGCCGATCAAGGTCGCCGAGGGTGTCGTCAAGCGCGCCGGCAGCATCGTCAAGAAGGCGGTTCGTAAGTAATGCACGAGCTGGCACTGTGCGACGCGCTGCTGAAAATGGTGCGCGACATCTCCCGCGAGGAGGCGCTCGACGGCGTGCGCAGCATCACGGTGCGCGTCGGGACGCTCTCGGGCGTCATCCCGCATTTTCTCACCGACTGCTGGGTCGCCGTGACCGACGGCACGGAGTATGACGGCGTGCCGCTGCGCGTCGAGACCGAGGCGGGGCGCGCCCGCTGTCTCGACTGCGGCGCGGAGTTTGAGGCCGACGTCAACGACCTCACCTGCCCCGGCTGCGGCGGGAAAAAGCTCATGCCGCTCACCGGCCGCGACATGACGCTGCAGGAGATCGAGGCGGTTTAGCCCCGCAAAACCAAAGCAAAACGCCCCGAAAGCCGTTGGCTTTCGGGGCGTTGAAACTGTCAAAGCGGAATGCCCCCGAAAACGAATCGTTTTCGGGGGCATTTTTATACGCAAATCAGAAGTCGGCGTTTCCGACCGTGCGCGGATGCAGCTCCACGTCGCGGATGTTGCTCACGCCGGTCAGGTACATGACCATGCGCTCAAAGCCGAGACCAAAGCCCGCGTGACGGCAGCTGCCGTAGCGGCGCAGGTCGAGATACCACCAGTAGTCTTCCTCGCGCAGACCAAGCTCCTGCATACGCTTGGTGAGCAGGTCAAGCCGCTCCTCACGCTGGCTGCCGCCGATGATCTCGCCGATGCCCGGCACGAGGCAGTCCGCCGCGGCGACGGTCTTGCCGTCGTCGTTCATGCGCATATAAAACGCCTTGATGTCCTTCGGATAATCCGTGACGAACACGGGCTTGTTGAACACCTGCTCGGTCAGGTAGCGCTCGTGCTCGGTCTGCAGGTCGATGCCCCACGAGACGGGGTAGTCGAACTTGTGACCGGACTCCTGCAGCAGCTTCACGGCGTCGGTATAGGTGATGCGGCCGAAGTCGTTGTCCACGACGTTGTGCAGACGCTCAAGCAGGCCCTTATCCACGAAGGAGTTGAAAAATTCCAGCTCCTGCGGGCACTTTTCGAGCACGGTGTTGATGATGAACTTCACCATCGCCTCCATGCACGCGAGGTCGTCGTCGAGGTCGGCAAACGCCATCTCCGGCTCGATCATCCAGAACTCGGCGGCGTGGCGCTGGGTGTTGGAGTTCTCGGCGCGGAACGTCGGGCCGAAGGTGTACACGTCGCCGAAGGCGAGCGCGAAGTTTTCGGCGTTGAGCTGACCGGACACGGTCAGGTTCGTGCTCTTGCCGAAGAAATCCTTGCTGAAATCGACCTTGCCGTCATCCGTGCGCGGCAGGTTGTCGAGGTCGAGCGTCGTGACGCGGAACATCTCGCCCGCGCCCTCGCAGTCAGAGCCCGTGATGATCGGGGTCTGCACATAGACGAAGCCGCGCTCCTGGAAGAACGTGTGCACCGCCTGCGCCGCCACGCTGCGCACGCGGAACGTCGCGCTGAAGAGGTTCGTGCGCGGACGCAGATGCTGGATCGTGCGCAGAAATTCCACGCTGTGGCGCTTTTTCTGCAGCGGATAATCCGGTGCGGACGCGCCCTCGAGCGTGATGCTGTCGGCCTTGAGCTCGAACGGCTGCTTGGCATCCGGCGTGAGCACGAGCTCACCGTGCACGATGAACGCCGCGCCGACGTTCTGGCGGGCGATGTCGTCATAGTTTTCGAGCTTGCCGCGCTCGAGCACGACCTGCAGGCTCTTGAAGCAGCTGCCGTCGTTGAGCTCGATAAAGCCGAAATTCTTCATGTCGCGGATCGTGCGCGCCCAGCCGCAGACGGTCAGGGTCTGGCCGCCGAAGGCCTCCGGCGCTGCGTAGATGCCGGCGATGTGCTGTCTTTTCATATCTTCCGCCTCGTTTTCGATGGATTTTATCTGGGTAACTCTTATATTATACGCATTTGCGGCGGTTTTTTCAACCGCTTTTGCGTGTGTCAGGCAATGATGTGGATGGCCGCGTGGTTGTTGCTGAGCCGCACGTCCGTCGTCACGCCGCCGGCCTCACCGTCGCGCGTCCACGCCACGGGCTCTTCAAATGTGAAGCGCAGATTCTTCGACTGCACGAGGATGACGTTCTCGTTGTCGTAATACTGGTTGAGCACGCCTGTGATGATGCGGCTCAGGTCGCCGAACTGCTTCGGACGGCGGATGAGCAGCGTCTCAAACAGACCGTCGCCCAGACTCACGAGGTCCTTGCGCAGACGCACCATGCCGGCCACGGAGGTCGAGTTCGACACGCCGCCGAAGATGAAGTCCCCGTCGACCGTGCCGCCGTCATACTCCACGTGCGCGCAGTAGTGGTCGATGCTGTTGAGGCGGCTCATCGCCTCGAGCACATAGGCCAGATGACCGAGCGCCTGCTTTTCGTTTTGCGGCGTCTCATAGCTCACCGCCGTGAACGCGCCGAAGGCCGCCACGTAGGTGAAAAAGCTCCTGTCGCCGAAGCTGCCGACGTCGAACGCCGTCGGCGTACCGGTCACGATGCGCAGCGCGGCGTCGGTCGCGTTTTTCGGCAGGCCGAGCGTCGAGGCCACGTCGTTGGTCGTGCCCATCGGGATGTAGCCGAGCGGAGGCGGATTCGGCACCTGCATCAGGCCGGACACGACCTCGCTGAGCGTGCCGTCGCCGCCGATGCAGGCCACGGTGTCATACTCCGCCGCGTGCTGCGCCGCCATCAGCGTCGCGTCGCCGCGTCCCTGCGTGAAGTACACCGTCGTCAGATAGCCGCCGCTGTCGAGAATGTTCATCACTTCGCCAAAGCCGTTTTTGTAGCCGCTGCGTCCGGCCATGGGGTTGATGATCAGCATCATGCGTTTTTTCATAGTCAGCCTCCTGTCGGGATAGCAAAAAAGGGCATGGCGTACTGCCATGCCCCCGAGATTCTGTGATCAGCCAAGCTCGTTCATTTTCTGAGCCATTGCAGACTTCTTGTGCGCTGCGTTGTTCTTGTGGATCAGACCCTTGCCGGCCGCGCGGTCAACAGCCTGGACAGCAACTTTATAGGTACTGACGGCTGCGTCACGGTTGCCTTCGGCAACAGCCGCATCAAACTTCTTCAGGTTGGTCTTCAGGGCGGATTTCTCAGCCTTGTTTTTCATGTTCTGCAGCTTGGACTTCTCGTCTCTCTTCATTGCGGACTTGATGTTCGGCATTTCTCAATCGCCACCTCCTCCTATAAAATTCAGTCATGGATATGACCGTGCAATGTTCTGCAAGTGTTGATGATATCATCAAACCTTTCAAATTGCAAGTCTTTTTTTCAATTTTCATTATAATTGTATCCATTTGTGGCAACGCTTGCTGTGAGCCACAAGATGTGGCGTCAGAAAGGAGCAAACCATGCCGAATTTCCCCCGTACCGACCTCGCCGTCGAGGCCGAAGCCCTCCGCAGCGCCGCCGCTGCGGCGCAGCTTCCCGGCGTGCGCGCCGCGCAGACACAGCGCCGCGGCTTTGCCGTGACGCAGGTGGAGGTGCTCGATGCCGCAGGTTCCGAAGCGTTATGTAAACCGATCGGGCGATATGACACGCTCGACCTCACCCCACTGCTGCGCCGCGCGGATGACGCCTTTGAAAACGCAGCGCAAACCCTTTCCGAGCTCCTGCGCGCCGCCCTGCCGCTGATGCCGGAGGCGTCCGTGCTCGTCGTCGGGCTCGGCAACCGGGCGATCACGCCCGACGCCGTCGGACCGGACGCCATGCAGAGCGTGCTCGTAACGCGCCATCTGCGCGCGCAGCTGCCCGAGCAGTTCGGGCACTTTCGCCCTGTGGCGGCGCTTACACCCGGCGTGCTCGGCACAACGGGCGTGGAATCGGCCGAGCTCGTGCGCGCCATGACCGACCGCCTGCGCCCGGATGCCGTCATTGTGGTCGACGCGCTCGCCTGCGCCGAGCCGGAGCGCCTCGGCCGCACCGTCCAGCTCACCGACACCGGCATCACGCCCGGCAGCGGCGTCGGCAACGACCGCGCCGGACTTGACCGCACCACGCTCGGCGTACCGGTCGCGGCCATCGGACTGCCGACGGTCATCGACGCGGGCAGCCTTACGGACGACCCGCGCGCCGAGCGGATGTTCGTCACGCCGCGCGATATCGACGCCGTCGTGCGCGACGCCGCCAAGCTCATCGGCTACGGCATCGATCTCGCGCTGCACGACGGTCTGACCGTGGCAGATCTCGACCTCCTGCTGTCGTGAGCCGTGTTTCACGTGAAACATTTCCCGCCGCGCTCGACATTGTTTCACGTGAAACATCACAAAAATTTGCCGCAGCGCCCGCAAGCGGTTGAAAACGACGCCGCGCGCTGGTATAATAGCGGCAAACACGATTTAGGGAGGCAAACCATGGGCAAAATCATTGCCGTCGCCAACCAGAAAGGCGGGGTCGGCAAGACGACGACGTGCGTGAACCTGACCTGCGCGCTCAAAAAGCGCGGGCGGCGCGTGCTCCTCATCGACTGCGACCCGCAGGGCAACAGCACCTCCGGCATGGGCGTGGACAAGACCGTGACGCCTAATTGCTACGACCTGCTGATGAACGGCGCGGCCGCTGCCGACTGTATCCGCAGCACAAAATACGGCGACGTGCTGCCGGCAAATATGAATCTCTCCGGCTGCTCGGTCGAGCTCGTCGGCTCGGAGCAGCGGGAATACATCATGAAAAACGCGCTTGCACCGGTGCAGGCGGACTATGACTTCATCCTCATCGACTGTCCGCCGTCGCTCGAGCTGCTGACGATTAATGCGCTCGTCGCGGCCGACAGCGTGCTCATCCCGGTGCAGTGCGAGTATTACGCGCTCGAGGGCATCGCCGATCTCATGCGCAGCATCAAAATGTGCAACAAGCGCCTCAATCCGGAGCTGAGCGTACAGGGCATCGTCATGACCATGTATGACGGGCGCACGAAGCTGTCCGATCAGGTCGTGAACGAGGTGCGCAAATTCTTCGGCAAAAAGGTCTACAAGACCATGATCCCGCGCAATGTGCGCCTGTCCGAGGCGCCGAGCCACCGCAAACCCGCCATCGCCTACGACAAGGAGTCCAAGGGCGCGCGGGCGTATCTGCATCTGGCGGGGGAGCTCATCAAGCGCGAGGAAAAAGCGGCGAAGGCGGCGCAGGAGGCCGCCGCATCAGCCGCAAAGGAGGCGGAACATGGGTAAAGACGGAAAAAAAGGTCTCGGCATGGGGCTCGGGGCGCTGTTTGGGGAGGAATATCCGACCGCGCAGCCCGAGCGCGCGGAGACGGCGCCGGATCTGCTGCCGATCGAGAAGATCGAGCCGCGCGCCGACCAGCCGCGCAAGCGCTTTGATCCCGAGGCGCTGGAGCTGCTCGCCGAGTCCATCCGCACCTACGGGCTCATCCAGCCGATCACGGTTCGGCCGCTCGACAGCGGCTTTTATCAGATCATCGCGGGCGAGCGCCGCTGGCGCGCCAGCCGCATGGCCGGGCTCAAGGAAGTGCCGGTGCGCATCCTCACAGCGGATGAGCAGCGCGCCATGGAGATGGCGCTGGTCGAAAACCTGCAGCGCGAGGACTTAAACCCCATCGAAGAGGCCAAGGGCTACCGCGCCCTGCAGGACGTATACGGCATGACGCAGGACGATGTGGCGCAGAGCGTGGGCAAGTCGCGCCCCGCCGTCGCTAATGCGACGCGGCTGCTGGCGCTGTCGGAGCCTGTTTTGAAGCTCGTCGAGGACGGGACGCTCTCGGCCGGTCACGCACGCGCGCTGCTGCCGCTCAGCGATGCGCAGGTGCAGCTTGCCGCGGCGAAAACCGTCATCGAAAAGGGGCTCTCGGTGCGCCGCGCCGAGGCGCTGGCTGCGCAGCTTTTGAAGGAAACGCAGGAAAAACCGGCGAAAAAGTCCGCCGGTGTCGATTATCTCGGCGAATGCGCGCGCCATCTCGAGCAGGTGCTCGGGCGCAAGGTGCGCATGACGCAGGGACGCAAGACCGGGCGCATCGAGCTGGAATACTACGACGCGGACGACCGCGAGGCGCTGCTGCAGGCGCTCGAGGGCATCGGCCGCAGAAACTGACACCAATTAGAACATTGAGGAGACAGAGACAACATGATTGACATTCGACTCATCCGTGAAAACCCCGAGCTCGTTCGGGAGAACATCCGCAAAAAATTTCAGGACGCGAAGCTGCCGCTCGTCGACGAGGTGATCGAGCTCGACAAGGCCAACCGCGCCGCCATCAACGAGGCGTCGAACCTGCGCGCCGAGCGCAACACCCTGTCGAAGCAGATCGGTATGCTCATGGGACAGGCGAAAAGAGACCCGTCCAAGCTCGTCGAGGCCGAGGCCGTCAAGGCGCAGGTCACTGCGCAGGCCGCGCGGCTGGCGGAGCTCGAGCAGCAGGAGGCGGAGCTTGAGGCCAAGATCCACAAGATCATGCTCACCATCCCGCAGATCATCGACCCGAGCGTGCCGCTCGGCCCGGATGACAGCAGCAACGTTGAGGTGCAGCGCTTTGGCGACGCCGTCGTGCCGGATTTCCCGATCCCGTACCACACGGAGATCATGGAGCGCTTTGACGGCATCGATCTCGACGCCGCGCGCCGCGTCTCCGGCAACGGATTTTACTACCTCATGGGCGATATCGCGCGCCTGCACGAGGCCGTGCTGACCTACGCGCGCGATTTCATGATCGACAAGGGCTTTACCTACTGCATCCCGCCGTTCATGATCCACGGCAACGTGGTCGAGGGCGTCATGAGCCAGACGGACATGGACGCCATGATGTACAAGATCGAGGGCGAGGATCTCTATCTGATCGGCACGAGCGAGCACTCCATGATCGGCCGCTACATCGACCAGATCCTCACCGAGGATCAGCTCCCGCAGACGATGACGTCCTATTCGCCCTGCTTCCGCAAGGAAAAAGGCGCGCACGGCATCGAGGAGCGCGGCGTGTACCGCATCCACCAGTTTGAAAAGCAGGAGATGATCGTCGTCTGCCGCCCGGAGGAGAGCATGGACTGGTACGAGAAGCTCTGGCGCTACTCCGTCGAGCTCTTCCGCAGCATGGACATTCCGGTGCGCCAGCTTGAGTGCTGCTCCGGCGATCTCGCCGATCTGAAGGTCAAGTCCTGCGACATCGAGGCGTGGAGCCCGCGCCAGCAGAAGTATTTCGAGGTCTGCTCCTGCTCGAATCTCGGCGACGCGCAGGCACGCCGCCTGCACATCCGCGTCAAGGGCAAGGACGGCAAGAATTACCTCGCCCACACGCTCAACAACACCTGCGTCGCCCCGCCGCGTATGCTCATCGCGTTCCTTGAGAATAATCTCCAGCCCGACGGCAGCGTCGTCATCCCCGAGGTGCTGCGCCCCTACATGGGCGGCAAGGAAGTGCTTGTGCCCAAGCACTGAGCGGCCCAAAAGCTTGGGATCATAGAAAAATAAGGAGGCAGCATCATGAAGAAGCCCGGTTGGCTCGACGAATTCAAGACGTTCATCTCGCGCGGCAACGTCATTGACCTGGCAGTCGGCGTCGTTGTCGGCGGCGCGTTCACGGCCATTGTCACCGCGCTTGTCAACGATATCATCAACCCGCTCATCTCGCTCATCATCGGCGGGCTGGATTTCTCCGGTGTGACCGTCGGCGTGTTCCCGATCGGCGATCTGATCATGGCGATCATCAATTTCCTGTGCATTTCGTTCGTCGTGTTCTGGATGGTGAAGATCATCAACCGCTTCAACCGCAAAAAGGTGGACGAAGCCGAGCCTGAGCCGGAAGCCCCTGCTGAGCCCACGACGGAGGAGCTGCTGGCGGAGATTCTTGCCGAGCTCAAGCTCAGAAACAGCCGTGCCGCCGCAGCACAAACGCTCGACGATGCGGAAAAGGAAGAATATTCCGCTTCTGAGCGCTAAAAAAGTACTTGACACCTCGGGGCTTATATGTTATAGTATATAAGCCTTGAGGGGTCAATTGTATATCGCGGAGTGGAGCAGTTCGGTAGCTCGTCGGGCTCATAACCCGGAGGTCGCAGGTTCAAATCCTGTCTCCGCAACCAAATCTGTTACCGTTGTTGATACCATATCAACAACGGTAATTTTTTATTTATTGCTGTTCAGAGGATGTTTTGGGGAAAAAATCCGGGATATTCCGAGCATATTCGGCCATAAGCAAATTTTGCACCCAGATTTGATTCAGCCATGGGCTGAAAAGACTGGGCTTGGTAAAATGACAATCGTTATAAGAATATAAACGATAAATTATTATTTTCTATATGCATAAAGCCGTCCATGGCTGGGAGTACCCCTGGGTGCGGACGGCTTTTCACTGATTCCCACGGGACAAAAGGGACAAAAAGGACAGAACCGAGCCGGTATCATTCTTACTGATTTGGTCCTGCTTCTTATATATAAATACTGGATTTTTTGCATCGAGTGCAGTATAATTTTAATAATGTCATTCGGGAGGAATTGCCATGCCTCGTATCTCAACGAAAGAAAATAAAAACATATATCAGACTACCAGGGAAGAACTTGTGCTTTCCCGTGAGGCAGCCAGTGAGCTGATGGAAACCATTTCTCCGGAAAGACTGGTTCGCATTGAGGGTGATTCATATTTGCCGCACCCGGAAGAAGTGCTGGAGATGGCAAAAGGCTATAAAAAACCGGCTTTGTGTAACTATTTCTGCTCACAACAGTGCCCCATTGGCAGGCAGTATGTTCCAGAGATAAAAATCAATGATCTGTCTCGGATTGTTCTCGGAATGCTATCATCGCTCAACTCCATGCAGCGGGAAAAGGATCGTCTGATTGACATTTCTGCCGATGGAATGATTGACAATGACGAATTGCCGGATTTTATTCGAATCCAAAGAGAGTTGGAGAAAATGTCTGTTGCGGTGGAAACGCTCCAGCTTTGGGTGGAGCAAATGATGGCAGACGGAAAAATCGATATGAAACGGTATAGTGACCTGACGAAGAAATAAGACATAGCAGCGCTTCTGATTTGAGGAGCGCTGCTATTTTTCGCTATTTGCATAATATAGGATGCTTATTTTGCAGGACCCGTCATGTTTTTCTTGGTACGGAATCTGTATTATATAGATGTAATCGCAGAGCACGACAGAAGGAGGAGATGAAAATGAGTGTGCGTGAACGGATTCTGGCGATACGGATTGCGGAAGCAATTTCGAAACATCCGGAGATTGCTGAGGAACTCGGAATTTCTGCGGAGTTGGTTCTGTGTGCGGCAGTTTGTACTGAAACCGGAAGTAAAAGCAGGTAGTATTATGAATGGAGGAAAATGTTTATGCCGAAAATGTATGCGAATTTTTCTGACAGATCCTATGATGCGCTTATAAGTGGTGAAGCCGTAGATAACAACGGTCTCCGCTCGCCGAATGGCAGTTTCTATCCAGATCAACCGTCCTACGAACCAATTGATGAGAGAAGAGAGCAGCTGCAAAACGCTGGAACTCAGCTAATTATAGCCGCTGCAAGTTTCTTTGTTATCCAAGTTGCTCTTCCAGAAATCAAACGATTTACACACGAAAAGATTTACCCCTGTGTTGTGGAAAAATGGGATGAGTGGCGTGAAAGATGTAAAAGAAGGAAAAGTGGCGAACAAACTCCTCGGGTTTCTGCCGAGGATCAGTTCTCCAGTGATTTGGAAGGAGACTCACCACGAGTCATTAAGCTGGAGAGTTATCGAAAAGAGGCGTAGTAGGCAAGACGGACAACTCATTTTTTAAGAAGATTGGGAAGGAGTACCTTATTATGGCTGAGAGGTTTCCTGATGTTGCTTGGTGGTGTGATCGTTGCGGAGCAAATCTAAATATTCAGAGTGGATTTGATGATCACCATTATATTTGGCGTTGCACAGAGTGCGGTCACAAGAACAGTATTTCCGCAGATAACATTTACGAGTCCCACGAGGACTACCGTAATTATCAGAATAAGTAAGGAGAATTTTCCATGAGACATGTGTTTAGAGCCACGAAGATGGGATGGAGCAAGGAGCAGGAAGGAGTCTGGTTTGACTCTTCTCACTATACGAAAGATGAGGCCAAGGCTCAATTCCAACCATATCAGGGCACGACAAAGGATGGCTATCCCTATACGGGATATGAGTACGATGGGCAGAAGTACCACGATGTAACTTACCTTGGCGAGTTTGAAGATGATAAAATGCCACGCAACAACAATGAGTATATTGATATGAAACTTAATCACGAAAACCAATAGGCGCTTGATTTACCAATAACCTGCAGGTTGTCGACGAGTGTGCCAATGATAGTCATTCCGTCTGCATCCTTGGGGTAAAATGGACAAATAAAAATGACAGAACCGGGACAGCAAAATCATCTTTGCTGTCCCGGTTCGTATTTTGCAACTTGTCAAAGCCTCGTTACGATTTCCTTCCCGTCCTTGAAGTGGAACACAACCCGCTCATCAGCGTGGACGGTGACATGGTCAACGGTGCCGTTCCAGAGCTTTTCGTCAAAGGTCAGCGGCAGGGCGGTCAGTTCTCCCAACTCGAACACCATACCGCCGATGGCAATGGCATCGGCTTTCATTCTGTCCCGCTGCTTGTGCAGTGCTGCCAGCTTGGCTTCGGTTTCCTCAAAGCGGCGGCACAGATCGGCGTGGGTGGTACGGTAGGTTTCTTCCGTCGTGGTGTTGGCGGCGTTTTCCTCGATGCACAGCCGCAGCATCCCGGTGACGCCGGTCAGCTCCTCCTCCAATGCCTGAATGTCTGCGTCAATGAAATCCGTGTCCGTGAGCGTCCGCTGAGCGCAGCGGAGTTGGTCGATGGCGGCGTTCCGGTCGGATAAGTACTCTCCAAGGGCGGCAAGAAACAGTTCCTTCAGGCGTTCCTCGGTCAGATGGGGCGTTTCGCATTTGTGCTCCCTTTTGAATTTCCCGTTGCACTGCCAGACGATTCGCCGATAGCGGTCTGGGAGTGCCAGGTTTTTGACCCGAAAATTTCGCCGCAGTCGGCACAGAAGATCTTCCCGGAAAAGGGACTGGTCTGGCGGTGCCGGGTGCGGCTGTTTTTGCGCCGTTCCAGCTCCGATTGCACCTTCTCCCACTCCCACGGTTCGATGATGGCCGGGTGGCTGTCTTCCACATAATACTGGGGAACCTCTCCCTCATTGATCTTGGTTTTCTTGGTGAGAAAATCTACCGTGAAGGATTTTTGCAGTAGCGCAGAGCCTTTGTACTTCTCGTTCCGGAGAATGCTCTCCACGGTGGCCCGCTGCCACACGGTTTTCTTGCCAGGAGTGGGAATCCCCTCCTCCATCAGCATGGCGGCAATGGCGTTGGTGGATTTTCCTTGGAGCAACTCCCGGTAGATGCGCCGGACGACCTCCGCTTCCTCCGGCACGATCTCCGGCAGTCCGTCGGCACCTTTGCGGTAACCGAGGAACTGTCCGTAGGGAATGCTGACCTTGCCGTCGGAGAACCGCTTCCGCTGTCCCCATGTGACATTTTCGGAGATACTGCGGCTCTCTTCCTGCGCAAGGCTCGACATGATGGTGATGAGCAGTTCCCCTTTGGAGTCGAAGGTCATGATATTTTCTTTCTGGAAGAAGCATTCGCAGCCGGCTTCTTTCAGTCTGCGGATGGTGGTCAGGCTGTCCACGGTGTTACGGGCAAAGCGGCTGACGGACTTGGTGACGATAAGGTCGATCTTCCCGGCAAGGGCATCCCGGATCATACGATTGAAGCCGTCCCGGTGCTTGGTGTTGACGGCACTGATGCCCTCGTCCGTGTAGACCTCAACAAAATCCCAGTCCGGATTCTCTTGAATGAATTTTGTGTAATAGTCCACCTGTGCTTCGTAGGAGGTAAGCTGTTCCTCGCTGTCCGTGGAAACTCGGGCATAGGCGGCTACCTGGCGGCGAACCCGCTCTGCGGTGGGTGTTTTGGTATGGATATTCAGTGTGGCGGGGATGACGGTGACGTTTTTAGCTTTCGGCATGGTGCTGCTTCCTTTCCCGTGTTTTCTCTCCGGCGGCCCGGCGCATTTCCACTGTCCAACTCTCGGCACGGGAGCGGTCCTGCCACCGCTTCACGGCGTTGGTTCCGTCCTTGAGGGTGAACTCCAGAAGATTATCGTTGTGGGCTGTAATCGCCGCTATTTCGCCCATGCGCCCCACCTGAGCGGCAGCCTGCATCAACTTCTCCTCCGGGATTGCCTTGGAAGGGCAGTGGGCTTTGCCGTAGGAATTGTAGGTGGAGCAGATCCAGACCGGTCCCGTGGCGGTGGTTTTGCGGCGGTAGTGTTTGCCGCAGATGGCGCAGGTGATAAGCCCCGTGAAGGGGGATGGTTGCTGTGGCTTGGTGGGGGCATACTTCTCTTTTCTCCGCCGGATCTCCGCCTGGACGGCATTGAAAGTCTCCAGCGGGATGATGGCTTCGTGGGTGTCCGAAGCATGATACCGGGGCAGTTCGCCCTGGTTTTTCCGGGTGACTTTGGTCAGATGGTTCTCCCGGAATTTGGTCTGGAGCAGGAGATTCCCTGTATAGGCATAGTTGCGGAGAATTCGTTCCACGGCACTCTTGTGGAATATGCAGCCGTTTTGTGTAACATAGCCGCTTTCGTTCAGCCGCCTGGTGATGGCGGTTACACCCTTCCCGGCGAGGTAATCGTCAAAAATGCTTCTGACGATCTCGGCTTCTTCCGGGATAACGACCAGCTTATCCCCCTCCCGGCGGTAGCCCAATAAGAAGAAGCGCCAGGGGATTCCCGCCTCGAAGTTTCGTTTGACCCGCCATTTCTGATTTTCGCTGGCGGAAAGGCTTTCCTCTTGGGCATAGCTTGCCAGAACGGAAAGCATCAGTTCGCCGTCGGCGGTGGCGGTATCGATGGATTGCTCTTCAAAATAAACGCTGATGCCCAGTTCTTTCAGTTCCCGCACCGTTTCCAGAAGTGTCACGGTATTTCGGGAAAAGCGGGAGATAGATTTGGTGATGATGTGGTCAATTCTCCCTGCGCGGCAGTCGGCAAGCATCCGCTGAAAGTTCTCACGGCTGTCCTTGGTGCCGGTTTTGGCTTCGTCGGCGTAGACCCCAACATATTCCCAGCCGGGGTGGTGGCGGATGTAGGTGCTGTAATAATCTACCTGCGCCGCCAGAGAGTGCAGCATGGCATCTTTTCCGCTGGACACTCTGGCATATGCCGCCACCCGGAGGGCTTTGGGCATCTGCGGTGCAAATTGAATTTTCTCTACGGTTCTTGACATGGTATCCTCCTTCGCTCTTGTATCAAGTATCGTCAGCTACATATATTGCTCGGTTCGGAGGATATAGCAAGTCCATATCCCGACAAACTTCAGAGAAATATACTGGTTTGTTTCAGACCGGTTTTCATGGCGAGAACGGCGTTGGCACGATCACGGGTTTGCGTGTCTACATCTCCCGTACGGCAGAGGTTATCCATCGCTGCGCAGAGGATCCGGTACAGAACGAGATCTTCTTGCGTCGGCATAGCAGAGGCGGGAACAGTATTTGCGGTTTTTGTTTCCATAGCTGACAAACTCCTTTCCGCAGAATTGGCAGGTCAGACGGTAGTATGCTTTCCGCTGCACCTTTTCCGGGTGGGCATTCCACCAAGCGTTCCGGCACCTGTCGGAGCAGAAGTATTTCGCTTTTCTGCCCTTTACTTGCATGACCGGCTTTCCGCATCGGCGGCACCCAACCTGTACCGCATCCTTCGGCGGGTGGCGGCGGATGTAGGAGCGGACGGTATTGACGGAAAGCCCAAGGGCGATCGCAATGTCTGCGGCACTCTTGCCATGACTGCGCATGAGATTCAGTGTCTCGATTTCCTGCTTGGTCATATGAGAAACCTCCCGGATTTGATTTGTGGGGTAATAACCCTTTTGAATTTGCTGTTTTTGTGCGTAAGACCCCGGGCCGTTGCCCGAACGGAAATCCCCCGGAGATTATGACCGCCCCTCCCCATCGGCGCACTCCCACACCGCCGGATTGACCAGATAAGTATCCGAGGACTTTCTTCCCGGCCCATAGGAGGGCGGCACCGACTTGACGGCGAGGTACCCGTATTCGCACAGTCGGTCCAGCACCGGCTGCAGGCTTTCCACGGTCTTGCAGCCCCGGTACAGCCGCATGGCATCTCGGCGGGAAAACTCCGCCAACCGCTTCCGCTTGACGGCAGCGAGGAAAAGCCGGGCGTTTTTGTTGACTGCGTCGGCACCCATGAGGGAATAGGCGGCTTTGGCGTGTTCCAGAAAGTAACGACCAATGGAAACCGCATTCTCCATGGTTTCCCGGTCCACGGGGTCGAACATGGAGTCTTTGGGGTATTTCATGACATGGAGAATGCCGCCGATTCGCAGGACGGCTCCCACGAATTTGCCCGCCCAGTCCTGAATCTCTGCCAGATCGTCCTTCAACCGGACCTCCACCTCGTTGAACAGACCTTCCAATACCTCCGCAGCTTCGTCATCCAGACTGATCGGTTCCTGCTCGTTGTTACCGGAGAGAATGGTTTCGACCAGATCCCGGTATCGGGATTTCACCCCCTCCGGGATTGGCTCTGTGGAAAAGGAGCGCCTGCCCACGGTGGACTTCGGCATGGAGTACAGGAATCGGGCGGTAAGACCACGGCCACGAAAGGTGTTGTTGCTCATCAGACCGTTCAGCACCTCGGGCTGTACCGCCAGTACCATGGTCAGCGCCGGATGAATAATGCTCTCACTGGCTCTGCCCACACGGTCGACCCGGATGGTATCGCCGCTGTGCCCCTTGAGGAAGACGTCAATGTTCACATTGCGGTTGTACAGACCGTTCATGATACTGAAAATGCCGCCCTCTGCGGAGACTACCGCCGCGCGTCCTTTGTTTTCTGCCAGAACGGAGGTCAGCTTTTCGGAGGTTACATCATCCACAAACAGCCGCAGCGGTTTGGCAGGCTCAAATTTGGCAAGCTCCGCAGCCTTGGCGCGAACTTCCTCCTCGGTGGCTTTACCCTTGGAAGCCCGTTCCACCAGGCTGCGTTTTTCTTTTTCCAGCTTGTCCTGAATCATCCGGCTTTCTACGATCTCGGCGTTGCGACGGGAATTTTCCTCTTTTTCATATTCTTCCACCGTTCGGATCATCATGGACAGTACCGAGGATTTCCGCTCCGCCGGTTCCATGATGACAACCATATAGGTGTTGAGAGGTTCCGCCCAGTCCGCATTGCCCCGGATAAAGTACTTCCCCTGGCAGCACAGGGACACGATGCCCAACGCCTCCACCGCCGCCATGTCCACGGGAGTCTGCGTGGATTCCGCCACCGCCAACACATAGCGCCGGATAACCTCCGGCAAGGCGTCCATGGGAAATGCGGGAAGGTCGTATTCGTCAAAGGGAATAGGCGTGTCCCAGGTAACAGGCGCTTCACCGTTATAGGCATCCGGCGGGATGTACCCAACCTGCTTGCGGATCTTGGCATAGAGCCGCTGTTTCCCCGCCCAGATGCGCTCCAGTTCCTGCTCGTCCAGCGGCGGGGTGCATTGCTCGGCGGCTTGCAGGAACAGGTTCTTTGCCTCCGGCGTATCGCCGTACCGCTTGATGATTTTGGCACCGATTTGCGACATGGTGCTGTTGCGGCTGCCTTCGGGAATGTTGCGCCCAAGGTCTGCAAAAGCCTGCTCGTTTTCCCGGTCATCCAGAAACGCATTCAACGAGATCGTACCGGGATGGTAGATGACCTTCGGATTTTCCGTGCCGAACAGGAACCGGGCGACATCCATGGCGTTGGCATCGAAAAATGGAAATGCCGCCAGCAGACGCTGCTTCAAGTCCGCATAACGCTCCGCATCCCGTTCGGGGCCGATGAGAAAAACGACATGGAACCGTGGTCGGGCACTTTTTCCGCCTTTGCTCTTCATGTGGTGGCGGCTGTAGTGCAGTACATAGGGAACATCGGCAAAAAGATCCGCAATGTCCTCCGGGGTGATCCACTCTGACGCTATCTCGGAGTGGTCATTGTCACAGTCTCCTGGCAGTGCATTGGCAACCTCAAAATTCGCGGTGCTGCGGTAGTTGTTTTTGTACCGGGCGCAGACCATATCCGTGGAAAAAGCCTGCTTTGCGGAGACTTCGTCCGTGATTTTAACTTCGTTGGGATATTGGCAGTTGGCTGCGTTGCCGATGCAGTCTGCCGTATATACGACGATTGGCTTTATTTCGGTCATGGCGATCACTCCTTTCTCAGTTCTTCTTGTTCAACCAATCATCCAGTGCGGCCCGGGCGATCAGCCACCGCTGCCCCACACGGCGGTGCGGGATGGCCCCGCTCCCCAGCAGCCGCACCAAGGTTGGGACGCTGATCCCCAGGTAAGCCGCAGCCTCTTGGAGGTTGAATACGGACTTATTGGAACTCGTCTTCATGTATTTCGCTCCTTTCTCTTGTGTTTGGCTGTATTATCGCATATAATAGAACCGTAATTCTTCATTCTATCGGTAAGAATAGCGGAAGCGTGCGATGTTCTAACGGTAAGACTTTCGGTAATATGGGAGTGTTGTGATATGGATTTGAAACAGGAGCTGACGGATTATGAGATCGGCGGTATCGGAGACATAAAAAAACACACCCTCCGGTTCCGTTCATACAGGATCGGAACAGAGGGCGGGAAACTTATGATTTATGCGGAATACGAGATGGGTTGCCCGCCAAAAGTGTTTGACGGTTACCCCTCCGGGCAGGAACTGCTGATCGACCTGTGCAATCTTTACCAGGAACTGCGAGAGAAACCATTGGAGGAATGTGCGCAGATTTTGATTCGGTGGAGTATGGAAAATATCCATATGTACTATTTATATGGAAGCGATGTGGATAACCGTCAAATTAGCGGTCATGATACGGATTCGTTCTGGGATGTGATGGTAAATGCGTTGGAGTTTTACCAGGTTTGTGTCGAGGACACAGTGACCGACTTGAAGCAACTCTACACCAACACCATGACGGTCTTTGCGATCCGGAGCCTGTTGGATGGCAACATTTCACAGGCACAGCGCTTCTGCGAAAATCTTCGAGTGTCGGAAGAGGATGATATTATGCGGCAGTGGTATCGGGCCGGTACAGAAAGTCGTATGTGTGTCATAGAACGCTTTGCGGAAAAACTGCCGAAACTTGCGCTCGGCTTGGAATTTGACAAAAGCAGTCGGCAGATCACGCTGCAGCCCGTGGTGCGCTCCGTCGTAGACGCCGCCTATTACGCATTGGGACGTTTTGCGGCCGTCAATGCTGGTGCCATCGGAGACTATGGCGGCAAAACAAACATCGCCTTTTGCGCTGCCTGCGGCAGGGCGTTCATCAAGCACGGAAACCGCCAAAAATACTGCGGGACCGTCCAATGCCAAAGTATCCGCAACAGCCGCAAGGCAAGCGATTATTACTACCGAAAGAAGCAGGCAGATACATGGCTGGACTAAACGCACGGAATCCGTCCGGCTCCAGATCCCTGCATATAATGATTGCTCCAATGGCTCTTTCTTGAACGACTTTCGCACAACCGTGCGACACTCTCTTGCAAAATGTGACGCAACATGATATAATTTCCAATATAGACTGCGCTAAATTTAGGAGGACACAGAATGGCCGTTTCCTATAACCGGCTTTGGAAGCTGTTGATTGATAAGAAAATGAGTAAAGCGGATTTGCGCAAAGCAGCTGGATTGGCTCCGAACACAATGACCAAGCTACGGCGTGACGAACCGGTCACAATGGGCGTACTGGAAAAAATCTGCGGTACACTGGATACGGATTTCGGGGACATTGTGGAATATGTAAAGGAGAAATAGCCTCCCGTTTATTTGGCCGGAATCGGAATGTGTGGACACTGTTTCGCTTGTGAATAATACATCTTTACCGAATCAATTACTTGGCCGCAAGTTTCAAATTTGGAGTGAGAGAAGCAATGGCTCGAAAAAAGAGCAAGGAGCAAATACACTATAACATGAGCCGAGTGCGTAATAGTGATACCGCTCTTGAAAAGTTACTTTGCGAGGAATTAATACGCAACGGAGTAACGACCTATACAAGAAATAACAAAACGATTTTCGGGAAACCGGACATTGCGTTTATTGCCAGAAAAATTGCCGTTTTTTGTGACGGAGACTTTTGGCATGGGTACGATTGGGCGAACGCCCAGAATGAGATAAAAAGTAATCGAGATTTTTGGATACCCAAAATAGAACGAAATATGCATCGGGATCTGGAAGTTACAACCCGTCTACAAGAGCAGGGGTGGACAGTACTCAGATTTTGGGGGCATGAAATACTCAAAGAAATGGATTTCTGCATATCCACCATACTGGACGAACTTCGAAATCTGCCGCGCCTACCATACAGAACAATTGATTTGTGTGCCGGAATCGGAGGCATCCGAAGAGGATTTGAACTGACCGGCCGATTTCGAAATGTGCTGTCCTCAGAAATAGATAAATACGCATGCAAAACATATCAACACCTATTTGGTGATGATCCTTACCACGATCTTACAAGCGAAGAATTCAAGAACCTGGTTTCTGAAACGCCTTATGATGTTTTGCTTGCCGGATTCCCGTGTCAGACATTTAGCCGTGTCGGCTTGCAGGAAGGATTCGATGACGAAGAAAAGGGGAAAATTTTCTTTCATATTTCCGAAATCATTCAGAAAACCCGCCCATTTGTGATTTTTCTTGAAAATGTTGACCGTTTGGTGACACATGACGAAGGGCGAACATTCCGGACAATTATCGAAACGTTAGTCAAAAGACTCGGTTATCACATTATAGGTGTGGAACAACGGGAAGACGGAGGCTTACAATATACGCCGAAAGCATTCATAAGAAATTCACGCGATTTTGGTGTGCCGCAAAATCGTCCTCGTACATATATCATCGGCTTTGATACGGAACGGTTTTCCCCTGAAGAATTGGCCAGACTGCCCCATGAGCTGCCTTTGAATCGTGCCAATGAAATATACCACGACTTAAATGATGTTCTGGAGCACAATGTCCCGGCAAAGTATTATATGGCGTCAGGCTATCTGGACACGCTTATTCGGCACAGAGCCAGGCAGGAAGGAAAAGGATACGGCTTCGGATATCGAATAGTTAATGCGGAAGGAATTGAAAGGCCAATCGCCAACACATTACTGGCAACGGGCGGCTCTGGGCGAGAACGCAATTTGATTTATGATCCCCAAGCCGGCATCGCCGGACAAATAATTAAGGGGAAGAAAACTCCGCTCAACGACAAAGGAATCCGCGTAATGACACCATCGGAGTGGGGCAAATTGCAAGGTTTTATTAATTACGGATTTGTTGATGAAAACGGGAGAGACGGATTCTCTTTTCCGGAAGATATTCCAAATGTGCAACGGTATAAACAGTTCGGAAACTCTGTTACCATTCCGGTGATTGAAGAAATGGCAAACTTCATACTTAAGTGCTTAGAGGTATTACGGGGAGAGCAATAAACGGAGGTGCAAGTCCATGACCGCAGACAAACTCGCTGATGCGATTTTGAATAAGTGCGATATTTATTACGGTGGAGCACTCATTTCAAAAGAAGCTATAATCGAGAAATATCTTGCGTTCTTTGCGAAATCATTAGTATCAAAGGAACGCACGATAAATTTTGCATTGCATACAGGGTCTGTCTGCTTCGATGTTATTTCCGTTGTGGCCGTTGCGCTGGGTTGCTTATCTTATAATTTGTCAACAAATGATGACATTATATCTTCGCTTCAGCCTAACGATATGGTTCTCTTCAAGGGGCAACGATATCGTTGGAAAGGTACCGGATTTGAATATGGCAGCCTGTGCATGATACTTGAGCAGGACGGAAAGGGAAAAAACGGAAAGACTACCAGCTATCTTCCGTTGGATCGAAATAAACATCTTATCAAGCCATACTATGGGGACTCTCAGGTGACGGACGGCCGCGGCGTAAAAAAACGCAGCACAAATCGCGAGGACTTTCTCTCGTATATCTTTGATGTGGATGTGGTCGAGATCCCTACTCAGATCGATGTTTCCGTTGTTATCGTTGCGGAACGAAATTCTTTCGGCGAAATTTGTAAACAGGTTAGGATTGCATATGGGGACGGAAAGGCCGTCAGCCTGTTGGATATCATTCCGGCAGCATATTACACAGGCAGTGGTGATGAGTATCAGTACGGTCTTAATCCGACCAAAGCCGAACCCGTTTTGAAAGTAACCGGCAAAATATCAACCGCACGAGACTTGGTGTTAGACAACCACGGGAACAAGGTTGTTGGGTTGCTGGTTACGGGCGGCATCTCCCTTTCGGAAAATAACTCGGAACTCGCCGATTTACTTAGGAGAAAGCTCCTTCGGTTTGTTCATGTTATCTCCCCTTTGAAAGCCGATATCGGCGAACGTATTCTGGAGATATATGACGAAGCATCCGTGTTTGCCTGCACAAAAGAACTGCTTTCGCAAAACAGTCAAATGATTCGAAGCGAGAATCCGCTTACCGTGGAACTTCACAGGCAGATTATGAATGTAATCCACAACACCGTCACTCCGATTGTGGTTTCGGGAGGATGGGAGTGGACCGAGTACCGCCGCATAAAAAGCGCCATTCTGACAATTAGGCAATCAAACTGGCAAGATTCCGAAAAAGATGACTTTGTGATAACGGCATATGGGCTTCTAAATCTCATGAATACCGCTCTTTTCTCTATGGAAGAAATGGAGAAAGCGATAGATGAACGTCGGATTCATCAGGCCGTATTGCCGCCGCAGGAACGAATTGCAAGATTGTGGGACATTGCCGAACGAGCGGGTTCCCTGCAGGATCTATGCATTACGGTGGCTGATGCTCTGGAGCAAAAGTATAAGGAGCGATTAATCGAATCTCCTAAGGCAGATTTTGTCGATAAGTATATTAAAGCTCACGGGAATGACAAAATAGCAATTGTTGTTCCTAAAGCATACTATTCGGATATTTTGCGTTTTATCCACCCTGATTATTTCCGAGACGATTATGTCATTTGCGTGACCGCTAACCGCTTTGATTTTCACGGAGAATATGATGCGATTCTTTGCGTAGGCGAGATTAATAGCAGGCGCTTTGATCCGTTGCAATACTCAAGCGTGCGTAATATAGATGTTCTTCTTTATGATTGTGAGGAAAAAATATTCTCCTACCGAAGGAAAAAGCAGAAAAAGCTCGTGCGAAATCTGAATCGAAGAATAGGATTTACCGAAAGTGGCAGCGAACCGGAAGACAGTGATACTCCGGAAGAGAAGAGCCTGGCATCTGATTTGCGGCAATTTTCCGCATTGGATGAGTACATTGACAGTTTTGGTGCTTTTGATATCCGTAAAATTGCCCACACATACACAACCGACGGTGGACATATCCCGGTGGCAGAGGTAAAGTTTGTCGGCTCATTTGTTACCGGAGAACAAATCCTATTCTCGAAGTACTATGCTGCCGCAGTTTTTGATGCCGCTTCCGAAAGCGTAACGGAGAAATCTCCGGAGCAGCTGCGCCCGGGAGATGTGTTGGTATTTGTAAAACGAGACGATTACACAAAGAACATAGTTGACTTCATACATGAGAGGCTTCTTCATGATGGTAAGCTGGGGCAAGATGCGGTAAATGCATTCGAAAAATCTCAATACTGGAAAGAAGCGCTGCGAGAATATAAAGAAACTAACGGGCTTACCTACAGAGGTGTAGCGCAAAAATTGCGCAAGGTCGGAAGCAAAATGCAAGAAGTAACAATCAGGCAGTGGCTGGTTGAAGATAGCCACATCGTCGGGCCGAGAAACGAGCAAACGCTGGAATACATAGCAGCCCTGACCCAAGACCCATACCTCTTGGCAGATGCCCACGGCTTTTTTACCTCGTGTGCCGAGGTTCGACATGACCGGCGAAAAATACTGGATTTGATAGCAAAGGCTATCGGCGACAAGCTAAGCGGCAATTTGCCGCCGGAGGGCAGTGTCCTTAGTGTTGTTTATGATAACGTGGACAGTCTTTCCGAAACTATGGAATTGGATAATATATCGGAACTAAGTGAAAGCGTTAATATCGGTGTCGGCCTTGTGAACACACCCATTACGGAAACGGAGGTATTGATGTGACGGATAACGAAATTAAGCGGTCAATGATTTCCGCCCGAGAAGAGTATATCAACATAATCAAATCCGAACTGCTCGGACCGGGATCCGAGTTCTCTTTGCCGGATGCGGAACACGAGTTGATTTCCAGTACTCCGACAAGCCGTTATTCCGTTGGCATTCTGTTTCCGCAGGGGAACGAAGTTAATCAGGATAACGATGAGACGGTGGAATTAGAGGAAGCCGACAATTCGGCTGAGATCACCGATTCGGCTTCTGCCGAAGAGCCGATTGCCGATCCCGTTCAACAGAAGAAACAGAGTACCTATGCATTCGATGAAACCGCCGATGAAAACTTGGATGAAGAAATCGGAATGGCTACCCAGTATATGCCCTCGTCTATGGGTATTACGTTCATCGCAAGCGGAAATACAAACATCGTCAGAGGGAGTCTGACATTTGCCACGTACAGAAACGCGAAGATCCCGGATTGTATGATTCCCTATTGGCCTGATGACCCCGACACCTATACGGTTCCTCCCGAATTGGCTCATATTGTGGCGTACGATAAGGAAGTTCATGCGCTGCGGCTGATTTCTTCCGTTACCGCTAAGGAAGCCCGGAGTATATTTGAGCGCGATACGATTCCGGAAAACGAGTTCAATATTCTCAAGAAAATAATCTATCGGTTTGTCGACTACTGTGCTATGGGGTATGTGCGAGTTCCGCATGAGATTCCGGAATTCGTGCTTGACTTTAGTCATGGAGATTATGTCGATGATGAACGCAACCGCAACCTGGATGATACAGACGCTAAGCTGGTGGCATTGAGAAGGAGAATCGGGGCCGAGTTGTGGTCAGTTACCGTTATGCTGGTAAACGGTCGGAAAGAATCTCCCGTAAAAGCAAATCGCTGTATTTTTCAGGCAAAATTGAAAGTATCGTCTGAGAACAATGATTTCGTTTTTGCAGAAAGCAATCCCCATGCAGATACAACCGCAATGGATTCGGAAGAACAATCCTTAGATTTGTTGTACCGCCACAAAAAAATATACGGAACCGGCCTGGGAACATCCGTGAGTTGGGATATTAATGCATCCGGAATCGGGAGCATATGGAGCGATTTCTTCCCGACCGTTGAAATCCCGTCAATGAGTTTCTCTCTGCCTCAGAACGGGCTTATCAAAGACGAAGAATTGTCCATGAAGTATTTGTCTGACCTTGATCCAACCGACAGATCCACTAAACTTGCATCCATGCGGAGTTTGGTCGACCTGTATAGAAATTGGGTGGACGATCTGGAAAGAGTAGCCGCAACACTCGATTCCAGATACGAATCCGCTGCCGCCAATAACATCGGCGAATGCCGGCGGGCATATAAGCGAATGTACGCCGGTATTGATTCTCTGGAACAAAACGACGAAGCATACACAGCCTTTTTGCTGGCAAATCGTGCGATGTTTATGCAGAGAATCCATATCGCAATGCAAGGAAGTATGTCCAAAACAAACGCAGACCGTTACCCCGGGGACGAGGAAATAGCCGATCGACTTCATGGCATGGATTACGGCCGGGAGAGTGACGATAAATGCAGATGGAGACCTTTCCAGATAGCGTTTTTGCTGATGGATATCAACTCCATAATTGATGACGAGTCCCCGGAGAGGAGCATCGTCGATCTGATATGGTTCCCCACCGGCGGCGGCAAAACCGAGGCATACCTCGGGCTGACCGCATTTACAATTTTCTATCGTAAGCTGGCACATCCCAAAAACTCCAATGGCACGGCTGTTATTATGCGCTACACGCTCCGCCTTTTGGCGGCGCAGCAGTTTACCCGCGCCGCTACACTCATTTGCGCTTGCGAGTACATTAGGCAGGATTGCGCTCAAAAGAGACATAAGTATCCCTCCTATCCGCTGGGGAAAGAGCCGATTACCATCGGACTCTGGATTGGCGGATCTCATATTCCAAATAAAAATGTCGGAACTGGAGAGCGTTCCAATAGTGCGGAATACCATTTGGGTAAGCTGCAGAGTGTGAGCAGCCCATATTATGTTCGTAACGAAAAGGAACGTCATAATAAGTTCCAGGTGTTGAAGTGTCCCTGGTGTGGAACAAAGATGGTTAAGGATGATAAAAACGGCCGTCTGGTTGGAGAATGGGGATATAACATGAGCGGCGGTAAACATTTTTATATGTTCTGTCCGCACGAAGATTGCGCATTTACCAAAAGACTTCCTATTCAGATTATCGATGACGAACTCTACGAAGCACCTCCTACATTATTGTTTGGTACGGTGGATAAATTTGCCATGCTTCCTTGGGACGGACGAATCGGTGCATTTTTCGGAATCGGGAAAGACAATCGCACTCCGGAACTTATTATCCAGGACGAATTACACTTGATTTCGGGCGCATTGGGTACGGTTGTTGGACTTTATGAAACTGCAGTAGACGCAATTTGTGGTCAAAAGGGTGTATATCCCAAAGTGATTGCATCTACCGCTACGATACGGAGGGCAAAAGAGCAGTGCTCCGTGCTGTATAACCGCGAGGTGGTGCAATTCCCGGCCCCCGGATTGGATGCGGAGGACTCCTTCTTTGCAAAAGAATCCGCCGTTGATTATGAAAAAGGTGATTACGGGCGCAAGTATGTTGGTATTATGCCTTCCGGCAAAACCAAAGCCATGATGGAAATTCGCACTATGGCTGCGCTCATGCAGAAGATTTATACCATGGACCTTTCGGAAGAGGTTAAAGATAAGCTGTGGACGTTGACGGTATACTTTAACAGTCTGAAGGACCTGGGTAAGGCTTCAACGTTGGTGGACGATGACGTAAAGGATTTTATTGTTCGCACGGCAAATCGTATGTTTACGGGGAGACGGCTCATCGTCAGTGCGGACGAGCTTACCAGTCGCGTTTCCACTACGGCATTAAACGAAACTTTGGATAAATTGGAAAAGATTGAATACTCCAAAGAAAATGAAGCGGCCAAACGGTATGCTTCCAATGTGCTGCTTGCCACGAACATGATCTCCGTTGGCATTGACGTGGCGCGATTGAATGTCATGTTGATGATCGGGCAACCTAAACTTACCAGTGAATATATTCAGGCATCCAGCCGTGTGGGACGTTCCTTCCCCGGCGTTGTCTTTGTGCAGTACGATGCAACAAAGAGTCGCGACCGCTCCCACTATGAGCGATTCCGCTCTTATCATGAATCATTTTATCGTTTTGTCGAGCCAACCGGAGCAACTCCGTTTTCCCGTCCGGCGCGTGAACGAGCTCTGCACGCCGTCCTCGTTTCAATGATGCGTCAAATGACCGGAATGAGCGAAGACAAGGATGCCATCAACTTTGACAAGGAGTACTTTGCAGACACAATAAAACAAATCGAAACATTCGTCACAGATAGGGTGACAGGGATTAACGAGCGCTCCGAGGGACAGGCAAAAGACGATGTAAACGAAATCCGGACGGAGATTGAGGAGTTCTTCGATCTTTGGCAATCCTATGTGGATGAATGTAACGGAGAACACCCATCCGTTCCGTTGTATTTTGGCCGTCGATTCATGGTTAATCCTCCCGCAGGAGATGCACGTCGGCTGCTTAAACAATACAATTCCTCAGGTAAGGATAGTGCCGTTGAAACTTTGACCTCAATGCGAAATGTGGATACCCCGGTATCGGGCAGTATTATAGTTTGGGGGGATAACAATGTCTGAACAGGTGAAGGCGAAGGTGGAACTGAATAAGGTTACCAACTCCGTTCGTGCCGCTCAGGCGGTTTTGCAGTATGGTGTAGGAGCTATGGTGGACTTCCCGGATCAGACATTGGTTACGGCTGCACCGGAGTACTGGAGTGGGACAAGCAGAATCTATGATGATCGCTTTGCCAAAGCTCTTGGGGTGGACTACTTTGCTTTACCCACCAACATTGCGTACGCACGTTTTCCAGAATGGTATTTCTGTCCGAAGTGTCGAAGATTTCAGCCGTTAAAAAACTGGGTGTCCGAGTACAGAAAAACAGCCAAGCCAAAAATGCTTGAACGGGATGAGTATATGGTTGAGCATATGCAATGCCCCCGGTGCCGACAGGATTTGGTTGTAGCGCGTATTGTCACGGTGTGTGAAAGCGGTCATTTGAATGATTTCCCCTGGGTAAAATGGGTTCATGCAAAGGCGAAGAAACCGATCTGCGGAAATCCGGAGCTGAAATTTAAGACGGGCGCATCTGGAACGGAAGGGCTTGAAGGATTGAGCGTTAGCTGCTCCTGTGGTGCCGTTGCGACATTAAGAGGCGCATTCGATAAGGATTGCTTTCAAAAACTGGATGAAGATTTGGGAACCAATCAGTTCAGATGTGACGGAAATCATCCGTTTCGGCACACCAAAGAAAAGTGCGTTTGCTACCCCAAAACCGTGCAGAGAGGCGCATCGTCCGTTTACTTTCCTGTAGTGCATAGTTCATTGGTCATTCCTCCGTATGCGGATAAGTTGAATGCAAAAATAGAGCAAAGCAAAGCTTATGATGATTGTATGACTATCATCAGCGATGAGGACCCCGAAGAAAAGATCGCAACAATCACCCGGCGATTGCCGAAATGGGTAGATAAAATTGCACTGGAGATCGGTGCACCCCACGCAGAAGTTGAAAAAATTCTGACTCAAAAATGGTTGGATCCGGTGCCGGAAGGCGTAGACGTGACCGGGATTCAGTATCGTGTGGAGGAATATACGGCGCTGTCCGGCGAAGTAGGCGCAGTCGGTTCCGGGTTGGGTGACTTTTCCCGTGAGGAAATGGATATCTCCGAGTATGGTCTCCCTCATATTAAAGCCATTTCCCTCATAGACAAAGTGCGTGTGGTAAATGCATTGATTGGTTTCTCCAGAATTCAGCCGGCAATGACCCGCAATGATGTAGGCTTTGTGGATGTTAAGGACCCCGACACCCGGTGGTATCCCGCTTATGAAGTGCGCGGCGAGGGCATCTTTATAGAGTTTAACCAAGAAGACATCGACAACTGGGTTGAAACCCATCCGGCGGTCAACGAAAGAGTCGCCATACTAAGCCGCAATTATGCAACATCGTTCATCGGGAAAAATCATCCTCGAACGATAACACCCAAATTTCTTATGCTGCACACGCTATCCCACTTGCTCATTTCTCAGCTGAGTTTTGAATGCGGGTATAGCATTGCTTCCCTAAGTGAGCGCTTATACTGTGCGGAGGAATCCGACGGGAAAAATATGGCGGGTATTTTCATCTATACGGCCAGTGGCGACGCAGAGGGAACATTGGGGGGACTGGTTCGCCAAGGAAAACCGGATGCGTTCCCCGGTATTCTTAGAAAAGCAATTGCAAACGCCAAGACTTGCTCAAATGACCCGGTATGCATAATGAGCCGAGGGCAAGGTCGCGACTCTCTGAATTTGGCTGCATGTCATGCTTGCGGGTTGCTCCCCGAAACCTGTTGCGAAGAGAGAAATGCATTCCTGGATCGAGGTGTCATTGTTGGAACATATGAAAACCCAGGAATCGGGTTTTGGGCAAATATTGACTGAGTTTCAACGGGTGACAAAATATGAATGATTTTTCTACGTGGCTAAAAAATAACACAACCCTGTCAGATTCTTCGATATACAAGTACAGTCATGCAGCCAACACGGTCATGAAAGAAATGTTGGATTTGGGGGTGATTGATAAACCGTTTACGGAGATGACGGAGATTGAAATTGATATCGCTATGGCAGTCATTCTTCATGACCAAGACTTTATCAAGAAGAATACCACAGGGAATACAATGTATAGTAATGCATTAAAGCAATATCGGGCCTTCAAGCAGGATGAGACCGTTGCCGATATAGAAGAGACCAAAGCCGCACTTCAAAAGGAAAATATTTCCGAAACAGAGCGGCAGGAACTGATTAATGCAAGAGTTGGGCAAGGGCAGTTTCGGAAGAGAGTCTTGCAAAAGTATGAGAATCGTTGCATTATCACCGGAATTGACAATCCAAGGTTACTGATGGCGAGTCACATTAAACCATGGGCGGTATCAACAAATACGGAGCGGCTAAATACCGAAAACGGATTGTGCCTTAGCCCTGCGTATGATCGATTATTTGATATTGGGCTGATAACCTTTTCTTCAAAAGGGAAATTACGGATTTCTTCGCAATTGGGTTCAAAAAATGCAGAGCGGCTGTACATACATCCAGGAATGCAATTTGATATCAAAATAACGCCCACCTTGCTGTTGAATTTGGAGTATCATCAGGATACCATTTTTATAAGATAGCATCTTGCTCCGTTTTTTCTGTAACCGGAATCCTCTTCAGATTCCTCCGCAAAAACGACCGAACCGTATTCACACTGATTCCCAGTTGCTGCGATATTTCCTTAGCGGAGCACCCAACAGCGTGCAAGGCCAGTATCCGGCTGTGATCCCGCTGCGCATTGTAAAGTCGTTTCCCTCGGGGAGTAGCGCCCAGGCGGTGGCGATAGACGCTGCCGTCCAGGAAGTGAATCACCAGTGTTTGCTTCGACGTAACCACCATTTTGCGAATCAGAATACGAATCATCAATCCGTCAATGTGGATATCCGGTTTGCCACGGGCGATATCGTCCAAAGCAGAGCGGATATCCGGCGTGATACCGCCTAAAGTATGCTCCAGTAGATTGCTGCACATATCCAAGATGTCCGCATGCACTTTCATCAGATGGCGCATGCCCCTTTGGACGGCAGCATCCAATTCTTCGGCGTAAATATGGTGGCATCTACATTTTGTGCGGCCGTTTTTCCTGTTATTGCACTCCCAGACCGTATCATTATAGGTGGTAGAATGCCAGGTTTTTCGTCCGTACCGACCGCCACAGTCACCGCAGATGACTTTATTGGCAATGGGCGAGAAGGTGCAATTCCGGCGGATGGCGTCCGTCCATGTGGCTTGCACTTCCTGTCCTGCCACACCGACTTGCTGACGATATAGGGATGTCCGTTCTCCACATAGTATTGCGGCGCTTCGCCCTCGTTTGGTTTTCTGGCTTTTGTCAGGAAATCCACGATAATCTCTTTTTGGAGGATGGCATCGCCCATATATTTTTCGTTTTTCAGAATGCTGCGTATGGTGTGCGGTTCCCACCGATGGCCCTGCCCTGGGGAGGAAATTCCATAGTCCATAAGAATACGGCAGATATCTGTGCTACTTTTCCCAGTCAGGGCAAGCAGGTAGATGAACCGCACGACTCTGGCCCCGGATTCATCGACTTGAATTTCGCCATCCTGGATACGCTGATACCCCAAAAGCAGTCCGGGGAGGCGATAGATCCCCTGGGCGTATCGGTGGCGGACGGCCCAGGTGACATTTTCGGAGATGGATCGGCTCTCTTCTTCGGCAAAGGAACTCATCAGGGTAATGAGGAACTCCCCGGCGCTGTCCATGGCGTTGATAGTCTCTTTCTGAAAGTAGACCGCCACCCCGGCGGCTTTCAGGCTGCGGATGGTAGTGAAGGCATCCACGGTATTTCGGGCGAAACGGGACAAAGACTTTGTGATGATCAGATCAATTTTACCGTCCAGGGCATCGGCTACCATTCGGTTGAAACCGTCACGCTTGCGGATCGACAGCCCGGAAATACCATCATCGGTGTACATCCCGGCAAAGACCCAGCCCGGATGGCGTTGGATGTATTCCGTGAAATATTCCTGCTGGGATTGGAGACTGTTCTCCTGGGCATCCTTCATTGTGGATACTCTGGCATAAGCGGCAACCCGTTTTGTGGGCGGCGGCTGTTTCGGGGAGATTGTCCTGGCCGGGAACTCAACCCATGTAATTCTTGTCGACCGCAATGCTGTTCGCCTCCAGTTCGCCAATTGGTGCACGGTATTTTTCTGCAGCGGCACGGAGTAAAATGTGTAAATCATCTTCTCCAATGATTCCCCTGATTGCCAGAGTGGCGAAGATACTTTTACAGAGCCGAAAGTGCACCTCCGCCTCGTATTCTGATTGGGTCATAGCGACACCTCCTACAGGAACGACAGTATATTGCCGGATTCGAGACAGTCAATGACAGAGCCAGAGAGTTATCAGAAAGTTATCATTTACGAAGTTTCCGCATGAACTAACATCGTGCGGAAAAAATATACGTTCTGTAGGCATAGAGTATAAATACAAAAGAAAGGTGGTTTCGAAATAATGTACATAAAACAATTATCTGCTGTCCATATGGGACCAATTAGTGAAGTATCAATTATCTTTCCTTTCCTGGAATCAGGTAATCCAAAACCACTAATCATTGTTGGTGAAAACGGCACAGGCAAAACTACGCTCTTATCGAATGTGGTTGATTCTTTGTACGAATTAGCAGGAAAGGCATTCCATGATGTGACGGAATCCGATGGAGGATCAGGCCATCAGTATTTCAAGGCGATATCCCCATCTGAAATTCAAATAGGACAAAACTATATGTATTCGGTCGTTGAATATACTTCCCCACGGAATGCAGAATACTCTGTTGGATATGTTCTGAAAAGTGGAACTGTTTCAGCCGACCAGGTAAAAAGCAGCAATAGTTTTTGTGCCAATAAAAAAGTCTCTTGGAATGATAAAGACAATTACAAGGTGGCTTTTATCAAAAAAGAAGAATCAGAAACGATCTTTGGTCGAAGTGTCTTTTGCTACTTTGGCCCTGATCGGTATGAAAAGCCAGCATGGATGGGAGAGAAATATTATCAACAAGATGAGAATATGCACCCTTCTGTTAAGGAGAGGTGGAGTGGTCAATTACGAAAACCAATTACAGTTAGGAATGTTAATGACCAGACTCTGCAGTGGCTACTAGATATAATTGCAGACTCACGCTGCGATATTGCCCAGACACAAACAGGACTACAAATTGAACATATCGACGCTGGAAACCTTTTGCTACAAGGGGCTGCAAGGAAAAATGTCGAAAAAATCATGAGTGAAATTCTTGGAAAAAATGTTTATTTCGGCTTAAATTATCGCAATAAGGGTCGTTCACGATTTAATATTTGTGAAAGCTCGAATAATTCAATGATAATTCCATCGCTTGATGCACTATCTACCGGGCAAAGTGCTTTGTTCAATATTTTTGCAACAATTGTGCGGTACTCTGATGATAATAACATCTATAACAGTATTACGCTTTCGCAAATTGAAGGTATTGTTATTATTGATGAGGTTGAACTTCATCTCCACTCTAATTTGCAGCGCAATACACTTCCAAAGTTAATGAAACTCTTTCCGAAAGTGCAATTTGTTATTACAACCCACTCCCCTTTGTTTCTTCTCGGATTAGAAGAAGTGTATGGTTCTGATGGATTTGAAATACGCGAAATGCCTAATGGTGACCACATTTCAGCAGAAGCTTTTTCAGAGTTTCAAAAAGCGTATACATTTTTGACAGAAACGAAAAAGTATCAAGCAGAAATCAAAGCCGCAATCAATACGCATACCGCAAATCCTTTAATAATAACCGAAGGATCCACCGATTGGAAACACATGAAGGCTGCTTTCACTAACCTTTCAGCGGCATCAGAAAATGCAGAAGCATACAAAGGGCTAACTTTTGACTTCTTAGAATATGAGCCCAAGCAATCATCAACCAAAAGCAGCGTGCTCAAAATGCAAATGAGCAACACAGAGTTAACCACCATGTGTAAGTATTTTGCATCCATTCCTCAGCCCAGAAAGCTGATATTCGTTGCCGATGCAGACGATACAACAACTAACAGAGAGTTGGGGTCAGAAACGGGGTACAAAAAATGGGGCAACAATGTGTATTCTTTTACAATACCGATTCCTTCACACAGAACAGAGACTCCCAAAATATGTATCGAACACTATTACTCTGATGATGACATAAAAACTCCAGTTGTAATAAACGGTGTATCACGAAGGATCTACTTAGGAAACGAGTTTGATGCAACCGGAATATCGCTTGACAAAAAACTTTTCTGTGTTGATCGAAACAGTTGTGGTCCAGATAAAATTCGTGTTATTGATGGAACTTCAGAGAAACGCGTTTTTTGTATTCAAGATGACCAAAAAGCCAATCTCGCATTGCCCAAAATGGATTTTGCAGAAGGAGTTTTAAGCAAGAGACCAGAGTATTCAAATGTTGATTTTTCGTCATTTTCGCTCATTTTTGATATTATCAAGCAGATTTGTAATGATACATCTAATGAGTGAGTTAATATATCACAACCTACCAAATTTAAGGAATTATTCGCATAACTGAAGATAGCTATATATGGTTGTTGGAGTACTTTTGGGGGATAATATCTTTCCCAAAAGAAGGAATTGGCATTCTGGTACGAATTATATATTCCTGCCTTCGCATTTCTGTATTTGCTTGGAAATGCAGAGACGCATAGCTATCGTGGCAATTTGGAATAATTGTGATAGATCTGTCCTTTCTGTCCTCGTTGTCCCAGTGCATCAAAATCGAACCCATAAATTAATGCACCATGCCTTCAAAACATGGTGCATTGTATCCACGAGCGGTAGATTTTCCAGATCAAGTGGATGTAACGATTTTCGTTACATCCGCTTTTGTTTTTGGTAATTCCATGCTACAATATGTCGCAAAAAAGAACAGAGGTGTCTCTATGACTTTGCCTGATGCCAAAAATGCAGCGCGGGAAATCGCCGGCGCGGATATGCACGTTGTTTCCTACCGCAATGTGTGGGGATTCTTTGGTTCCTCCGATCGTGAGCTGCAAGCAGTCTTTATCACCAAAGACAACGCCAGCACAGAACGCTCCGGCATCTTTTTGGACAAAGGCGAGGAAGGCCGTTTCACAGAGTACGCAACCGGCAGAAGCGTGCCTGCAAATGCTGTTTTTGGCAAAGCCTTTTTCGATGAGGATCCCGCTCTTATCGCAGAGTGCGATTCGGCAGCTGTCCCCGCCGTTGACAGAATAGAATCCCTGCTTCATGAGAGCGAAAAACGGTTAACAGCGCATGGGCTGCCTGCGGGCGCGCTGGTGATGCTGTATGATATCGCCAATTGTGAGGATGACGAAGCTGCGGCGCTGCTGCGTCTCACCGTTTTGAGGAACTATCTCATTCGGACAGAGAAACGGATTTCAGCAGAAGAGTTTTCCTATATGTGTCAGGAGCTGCTTGGCATCTGAGCTTTGACAACCAGCATGCAGCCCCTTTCCCGGAGCAGGTTTCCGCCTGCTCCGTTTTTCATCCGCAAAGTCCGCATCCTGCCGCGTCCCGCCGGAGTGAACCGCAAGTTCCATGACAATCCGGCGGCTGCGCGTTACAATCGGGTCAGAAAACAACCTGAAAGACAGAGGTGACGACCCGATGAATCTGAAAGAAGCATTCCGCTATCAAAACAAGCTCCAGTCCTTTCTGGACGAAGCGCAGAGCATCCTCGACCGTGACGCCAACATCACGAAGGTCGAAAACACCTACCTGCGCCGCAAGGTCATGGCCAAGGCGGAGGACGAGACCGTTGCCGCCGTGCCGGAAACGGAGTATTACGAGCAGATCACGGACATTGCCCGTTTCCTTCTGCACCTGCTCGACGAGAAGGAGACGCTCAGCGCCGCCATCCGCACGGCGAAGGATGCGCTGGACATCGACATGGACAGCGAGGTCAGCCTCAACGCCGCGCGTCAGAGCGTTGCCCGCACCTTCCGGCGCATGAACGACCTGCGCTGCAGCGAGCAGACGATCCCCAACGGCGGCAGCGGCTACCGCTTCAACGCCGACGGCAATCAAATCACCTACCGCTGCGACGTGCGGCGCGTGACCACGATCAACTACGACCGGAAGGTCATCCGCGCCGCCCTCACGCAGCTCGACCGGCGCGCGGATGAGACCTCGGCCAGGATCGACCTGTGTCTGGTCACGTCCGACGTGACATATACGCCGCCCTTTGACGTGAACGCCAGCTTCGCCGTGGCGTTTGCGGTCTGCACCGGAAAAGACGAGGCATAACGCCCCGGCGCAGACCGGCTGTTCCGGGTGCGGCAGGCCATGAGCAAGCGGATGCCGGTTCAGGTGCAGATGAACGATAACGCTGCACAATTGCAAACGGAAACGACCCCGAGCGGCTCGCTCAGCGAGCCTTTCTATTGAATTGGAAAGACAGCGCCCGGCTTCTCGTCCGGCGCCAGACGCACAGGCGTCAACCCCGTTTTTCGCGCAGACACCCATGCTCGCTTCCGAACTGACATCTCCCTCGTGCGGCAGGCAAGCCGACCTCGACTTTGACGAGAAAAGAAATACTATGTGTGACCTCCTTTCCCGCGCGCAGTGACCGGGCGTGACCTGTCACGCCGCCGGCCGTGCGCCCGGGGCAAATGGCGGAAGCTGCATCGGACGCTTGCCGCATCCGGAACAGCCGGTCAGAAAACAGTGTGAGCAGCAGGTCTCGGCCTGCTGCTCACACACGATATCGGGATTTCCGGCGACGGGGATGAGGATCTGCTCCAGCGGCACATCCAGCAGCGCGCCGAGCGCGTACAGATTGTCGACCGTCGGCAGGGTCTCGCCCTTCTGCCACTTGTAGATCGCCCGCGGCTCGGCAAAGCCGAAGTAGTTTTGCAGGTCGCGCACCGTCAGACCGCGCGCCACGCGCAGGCGGCGGATGTTGTCCCCCGTGGCGGCAAGGTCGATCACGGGGTATGCTTTCAAGCCCATTCGGGTCGCCTCCTTTAAGAGTAATATTGTAAAGCACCAGAGACGGCGCAAAAAAGCAAGCCCTGATTTTGAAACGGAGGAAAAAATGAGCCAACCGTTGTATTGGTCGATTGAGAAGTTTTCCCTGCGATATGCCTACTTCGTGTTTTTTGATACCGTCCCCTACCTTGCCGATCAGCTGTTTATCCGGCGACAGATCAGGGTCTGGTTCGACCGGGAGTACGCGAAAAAGGACAGCCCGTACATTGCGATCCTGTGCCATGTCCGGAAAAAAGATGTGCCGCAGTTTCTGGACGCCCTGGAGGATCTGAAAAAGAGCATGCTGCTCTGCGGGCATCCTGATTACGTGACAGAGATCCGATCCCTTATGGACCATATGCAGCAGCTGAAAGGAGCTGAGACAACATGAATCCCACGCCGATGGCAAAGCGCAGCAAGCGCGCGCAGCGTGAGCACTATGCCGCAAAGCGCGGCTCGTGGAACGGACTCTCCCCGGTCACCCGGGTCGTGCAGAGCAAAAAGATCTACGACCGAAACCGCGTGAAACGGGAAGACCGCCGCGCAAATGACGCGTGAAGCCTCCGAAGCGCGCCGATCTCCCCTGTCGGCGCGGGCGCATCCCTTTTTCATATGGAAAAGCATCGGAAAAGGCTTGCCAAAAGTTAGACGAGATGGTAAAGTGGGTTTGTATGTGCCAATTTGCCGGGACACCGGCGGGCAGCCGCGCGCGTGGGAAGCGCCGTCTGCCGGAAAGGGGAACAAAGAAGATGGGTTATCTGAAATATCTCAAGCTCATGAACCGCATGAACGCCGTCACGCAGGTGCCGCAGCCGCCGGTGCCGCAGTTTGAAAAATACTGCAAGCTGTTCGTGACCGACGAGGAGTACGACATCATGATGGGCATGAAGCTGCGCGGCAACACCGAGGCGGAGCTGCGCGCGCTCTACACGGGCAGCGACTGGGACGCCACGCTCTACGATATGTGCCGCAAGGGCTTCCTGCTCAAGATCTACGACGGGCCGGAGCCGACCTTCGACCTCGCGCCGATGCTGCCGGGCTGGTTTGAGTTTCCGCTCTCGACGGGCGAGGACAATGAGACGCTGCAAAAGGCGTCGGAGCTGTTCACCTCGGCCATCAACATGGTCACCACGCTCAACGTCGAGCCGCTGCGCACGGGCTACGCCGTCATGAACAATCTCAACAAGCTCAAGGGCGACAAGGGCCACATGGAGGTCGCGCTCCCGCTCGAGGGCAAGGCCGCCGGCAAGGTCGTACACGTGGACCGCAAGCTCTCCAACGACACGACGAGCGTCGTGCCGAGCTACCAGCTCGAGGCGTATCTCGACAGCCTGCCGGACGATGCGCCCATCAGCGTCATGCACTGCTTCTGCCGCAACATCCGCCGCAGAGAGGGTCTGCAGCCCAAGCACCCCACGCCGGATGAGGTGTGCCTGTGCGTCGGCAACATCGCCAAGCAGATCATCGAGTACGGCGTCGGCCGCCAGGTCAGCAAGGCTGAGGCGCGCCAGATCCTCGTCGACTGCGAGAAGAAGGGCTGCGTACATCAGGTGTTCCACTACGCCTGCAACATGGACGAGGAGACGACCGCCATCTGCAACTGCGACACGCAGTGCTGCGAGATGCTCGGCTCGTACACGCGCGGCGGCATGCAGCCGCTGTATATGCGCGCGCACGCAAAGCCCGTCATCGTCCACCCGGAAAACTGCAACGGCTGCAACATCTGCAACCACTTCTGCCCGACCGTGGCCACCGGCTTCAATGCGCAGACCGGCAAGGTGTTTGTGGAGTATCAGCGCTGCATCGGCTGCGGCGTGTGCGTCACGAAGTGCCCGAAGGACGTGCGCAAGATGGTCGACGGCGACCGCGTGCTCTTCTGCAAGCCGCTCAAGAAGTCGCTCGTGCGCGAGCGCAACGTCCGCCGCCAGCCGAAGAAGAACTGAATGCACGAGGCGGCCATTGCCAAGGAGGTCTTTGACATCGCGCAGCAGGCGATGACGGAAAACGGCCTCACGCGCCTCACGCGCATCGTCATGGACATCGGCGAGTATTCCGCCGTTGTGCCCGAGCAGCTGCAGCTCGTGTTCCGCATCGCGGTGCACAACACCGCCATGGACGGCTGCGCGCTCGAGATCCATGATCTGCCCGGCGAGCTGGGTATGTATGTGCGCACGATTGAGGGCGAATAGACTGTCAAAAAAACCTCGTAGAGTTTGCGCCCGCGGGCGCAAAGAAAGTCCAATCATTTTCTTCGGCGACATGTGCGGCGAAGAAAA